>OBMA010001383.1_pt1 | contig 14790 bp, 11 predicted proteins | sample 1539141 | NCBI WGS metagenome assembly OBMA01 (sample SAMEA3991484, study PRJEB22521) | metagenome | biome: anthropogenic terrestrial biome; feature: sewage plant; material: raw primary sludge | place: Sweden | collected 2012-09-26 | reverse complement strand
ATGCAGATCATTTCCAAATTGTTCACCGATTATGAATGGATGCTTGTCCAGAAAGTTTGCCGCAATGCCGAAATTCTTCCCGAGGTAGCAGAGAACCCAGTAAGAGAATATCAGTTCCTGAAGTATCAAGTCGCTAAAAAATGGATAGCGACGGATTTGGCCGATTTCAAATGGTACACCACCGATGAGACCGTCCATGATTCAGAAATCCATAAACCGGCGATCACGACACTCCGGCTCGAGTGCAACTATGATTTCTGGAGCTACAAAGATATCATCGATCTGCGCTTGCCTAGCATCATCCGCCATCAGATCGATTCGGAAAAGATCAATCTATTGGAATGGTTCAATGAAAATACACCGGATACCATCACAAAAATTACTGAATGATAGAACATAAAACGGAAAGCCGAGATGATATTATCTTGGCTTTCCGTGTGTTTCAGCGTTAAGACTTACTTTTCAGCTGTTGGATTGACGGCCAGTTGTGATAAAATAGGCATAGCAAAAAATATAGACCAGAAGAGGTAAAAAGATGGAACCGAAAAAAAAATACTCCCATACGCCTGAGCGGTACGCACAAAGACGGCGTTTCCTAGCGGGACTCTTGCTGGCGATGCTCTTTTTCACAGGATGCACAACTGATGACGATGAACCGTCAAACAGTCAGCAGTACTCGAAAATAAGCGCCCATTCCGAAGAATCACAAGACTCTTCCTCAGCCATAGTTGCTGAATCGGAGTCCAAAGTGATCGTGACACCAGCAGCTTCCTCAGCCGATTGGAATCTGGTATTGGTGAACCGAGAAAATCAGCTTGCTGAAGAAATTGTGATGGAGCTGTATCTGACCGAGAGCGGTTATCAGATCGACAGCAGGATACAAGAGCCTTATCTGCAACTGATGGAAGCCGGGAAAGCTGCGGGTATGGATTTCACGATGATTTCAGGTTATCGCTCCATCGAGCAACAGCAAACAAACTATGACGTCAATTATCAGAATTATCTAGCTTCGGGCTTGTCGGAAGAAGAAGCACGCACGAAAACAGAGGAATATATCGCCTTGCCGAATGCCAGTGAACATATAACCGGACTTGCAGTAGACATCACGTCGACCGCCTTGGCCAATCAAGAAGGCAATTCAGGATTATTTCCGGATCTGGAGAATTATCCTGAGGGACTGTGGCTGAAAGAAAATGCACCCAAATTTGGTTTTGTGTTGCGTTATCCAAAGGAAAAAGAAGCCATAACCGGCATCAATTTTGAACCTTGGCACTTTCGCTATGTAGGCATCGAAAACGCCATGTACATGACCGAAAAAAATCTGACATTGGAAGAATACATAGCAATCCTGAAGCAAAACGAAGCACTGGGCAACAACAATCAATAGCAGCTAAAGCAACCCAAACAAACAGACGGAGGAACATATGGTACGAAAGAGGAAGCGGACTCGAAAACAACCGCAATCTGCACCCGCTAAAGCCGTCAAGATATTATTTTTTCTGCTGATCAGTTTTATGGCCAGCCTGTCGCTGATCGGCGATTTTTCCCCAATCGTTCCCGAAATCCCGCAGTACGGCAATAATCAGGGGTCCGACTTCATCGCTGATATCGCCCCTGCCGCACAGCAGATGCAAGCGAATTACGGTGTCCACGCCAGCATCAGCATCGCTCAGGCGATCCTTGAATCGGATTGGGGAGAGAGCGAACTGTCCGCTGTCTACAACAATCTGTACGGCATGAAGGGAGATAACCCGGAAAACACGGTCCGCTTGATGACCAGTGAGTACTACAACGGCGAGTGGGTCACCATCCAAGCGAACTTCAGGGTATACGGCAGCTGGGCGGAATCGGTCCAGGACCACGCGTTGCTGTTCGTCAACGGTACCACTTGGGATCCAGATCAATACGCTCCTGTTCTGCAGGCAGCCACTTACCAGGAAGCGGCCCAGGCTCTCCAGGATTGCGGTTATGCGACTGATCCGGATTATGCCGAAAAATTGATAGCGGTCATCGAACAGCATGCGCTTTATGAATATGATATTTGAAGGATGAAAACAGAAACGCGCGGACAGGCTGGACTCTTTTGAAGAGGCAGCCTTTATCCGTGCGTTTTTTGCGCCATGTGCCCGAAATTTCTACGAAAATTCGACAAGAGGGCAGTTTTTGCATGGCGACATTCGTCGAATATAGTGATAAAATGATTTAGTAAAGACTTTTTTAACAAATTCTAATGAATAATCCAAGAGAGTAGTGTGATCACATGCCGAATCAAATTTTACCCGGGAAAACAATCGGTATTATTGGCGGAGGACATGTCGCCCGTATGATTGCTTTGGAAGCCAAAAAAATGGGCTACCAAGTAGGCATCTTGGACGCCGATCCTGCCTGTCCGGCTGGGCAAATAGCTGATTGGCAGATAACCAAGAAATATACGGACTTCGATGCGCTGACGGATTTTGCGGCAAAATCGGACGTCCTTACCTTTGAATCTGAAGCCGTGGATACGATGTTGTTGACGCAAATCAATCCGTACATCGCCATACCGCAGGATCCGGACAGCCTTTCGATCACCCAAGACCGGTTGATCGAAAAAGCGTTTCTGGAATCCTTGAACATCAACGTGACGCCTTACGCGACGATAACCGCCATCGAAGATATGGAAGAAGCGGTCAAGAGCATCGGCTTTCCGTGTGTGCTGAAGCCGCTCCGAATTGAAATGGCCACACCGGTACAGCATCTTTTGTACAGTGAGGAGGACTTTGAAAGGGCGGCAGCCTTGCTGAAAAAAGGGACGTGCATTTTGGAGGCATGGATCCCATTCGAGATGGAACTGGCCATCACGGTCGCACAGGACGCGAACAATGTGTTCACGTCATTCCCTGTCACGGAAACAATCTACCGGGAGCAAAAACTGGTGAAGACCATCACGCCTGCACGCGTAGGCGGAAATATTCAGAAAGAGCTGGAGCATATCGGCAAGCTGGCTGCGAAGGCCATGAATCTGACCGGAATTTTGACGATCGAGACATTCATGACTTCATCAGGAACGCTGTATGTGAACCGTTTGGTCGTCCGCCCGCACCATTCGTGCAATTATTCGCTGGATGGCTGCAGCATCTCTCAATATGAAGTCCTGGTCCGCTGCATCTGCGGCCTGCCCATTCCGGAAATCCAGCTGTACGATACTAGCGTGACGTTCAATATCATGGAAGAAAAACTTGATGAAGCGCTGATTCTCTTGCTGACCAAACCGGATTGGCATTTCCATTTTTATGGAAAAAAAGAACACCGCGCGAAACGGAAAATGGGACACGTCACCTTATTGGGTGACAGCCCGGATACCCTCATCAACGAACTGGAAGAAAACGGCTTGTTAGAATCTGCAGAGTAACGGGAACGGTGTCCGCGCTTTGATATGAAGGAAGGGTATAGCGATGGAGGATAGACTATTCAATAAAGCATATGACTATATTAAAGACAAAATCGACAGCAACAGCTGGCCGCCGGGAACCAAAATAACTGAACAACTCATATCGGAAGCCTTGTTCATGAGCCGGACTCCGATTCGTACCGCGCTGCTGTTGTTGGAGGAAGAAGGCCTGGTGAAATCGATTCCCTACAAAGGCTATATCGTGGCTGAGAAGAAAATTTCAAACGAGGGTTTGCTGGAACGCCTGGAACTGATTGCTGGCCTGATCATGAACTACCTGCAGTATCTGAAAGAAAACGACATCGCTTTGGATTATCAGCTTTTTGAAACAATCCTCGAAAAACAAACGGAGTACCTCGACTATCGGGATGCGACCGGCTACTTCAAGAATGAGTACAGGATTTTTGAAACGTTCATCGCTCCTAGCGAAAATCAGTTCCTGAAGAAAGTGATCATGACGACGGCCCGTGACATCCATAGCACTTATTCCGACAACACTGATCTGATGGATGAAGAACGTTACCAAAGCGAAGCGCAGTTACTCGAATTATACAAGGAAATAGCTGTTTGTATGCGCGACAAGGATTACGAGAAGATGGGGGAATACCTCCTCTTCTTCTTCGAAACCTTGAAGGACTCCAATGATAGCTTGGCGCAGTAGACTGACTAAAAAGAAAGTCCTGCCGCTGAATCAACTAAACGATTCAGCGGCAGGACCTTTTTGTTGGACGGCATAATAGGGAAAATGAACCTGAACCGCATCAAGGGGAACAAGGGGTAAAAACTATTTAAAATATCCGGGGATTCATTGATAGCCACGCTCTAAAATGATAGACTAAACCATGATGCAAATCAGAAGCGATGAGGCTGCACCATGGCCTTGAACCTAACAAAAATGAACGTACCCATATACTCTCCGAAACAAAGGCAACAAAAGAAAGGATGGCAAATGTGCAACAAAAACACGACCTCATCAAAGGAATGAATCCAAGGCAAGCAGAAGCCGTTTTGGCGACAGAAGGCCCATTATTGATCATGGCGGGGGCAGGCAGCGGCAAAACACGTGTGCTGACCCACCGCATGGCTTATTTACTGGAAGAAAAATCGGTAAACCCTTGGAACATCTTAGCCATCACCTTTACGAACAAAGCGGCAAAAGAAATGAAAGAGCGGGTTATCCGCTTGGTCGGAACGGTCGGGAACGACATGTGGGTATCCACTTTCCACTCCATGTGCGTACGGATCCTCAGAAGAGAGAGCGAACAGCTCGGCTATGCGCGCTCCTTCACGATCTGCGACCAGAGCGAAACCGAAACATTGATGAAACGCATCATCCGCGAAAAGAATCTGGATGCCAAAAAATTCGATCATCGTATGATTTTGGGACGGATCAGCCAAGCGAAAAACGAACTGCAGACACCGAAGGAATTCGGCGATCTGGCCGGCGGATACATCGATAATATCGTCTACGAATGCTACAAAGATTACCAAAAAGCGCTCGAAAACAGCCAATCAATGGATTTTGACGACCTGATCATGCTGACGGTCAAACTGTTCCAGGAATATCCAGAAACGTTGTCCTACTACCAAAATAAATTCCATTACATCCATGTGGACGAATACCAGGATACCAACTACGCCCAATACCAATTGGTGCAGCTGTTGGCCAACAAATTCAAAAACATCTGCGTCGTCGGCGATGCGGACCAAAGCATCTACGGTTGGCGCGGTGCTGACATGGAGAACATCCTCAACTTCGAAAAGGATTATCCGGATGCAAAAGTGGTCTTGCTGGAGCAGAACTATCGCTCCACCAAAAAAATCTTGCGTGCAGCCAATGATGTGATCCAAAACAACGTCAATCGGAAAGAAAAAGAGTTGTGGACTGATAATCCGGACGGCGAGAATATCGTTTACTACCGGGGCCAATCCGAACATGACGAAGCGCGCTACGTCATCTCGAAGATGCAACAGGAAGTCCGCGAAAACAAACGCCAGTACGGCGATTTCGCAGTGCTCTACCGGACGAACGCCCAGTCGCGTGTCATCGAGGAGAATCTCCTGAAGTCGAATATCCCTTACAAGATGGTTGGCGGACGCAAGTTCTACGACCGCAAAGAGATCAAAGACATCTTGGCTTATCTGCGCTTGATCGTGAATCCGTCCGATGATTTGAGCTTCGGCCGGATTGTGAATGTGCCGAAACGCGGCATCGGTGACGCGAGTGTCGAAAAACTGCGTGAATTCGCCAATATGCATGACCTGACCTTATTGCAGGCTGCCCATGATGTGGCAATGTCCAGCGTATCCGGAAAAGCTGCGAAGGAATTGAAGAAATTCGCGACTATTATGGATAATCTGCATAAAATGCAGGAATTCCTGCCGATCACAGAATTGGTCCAGGAGTTGCTTTCCCAGACGACTTATCTGGAAGCCCTCGAAATGGAGAAGACGCTGGAGTCGGAAGCCCGGATCGAAAACATCAACGAATTCCTGTCGGTAACCCAGGAGTTCGATAAAATGAATCCAGAAGACTTTGATCTGACCTCCTTCCTGACCGATTTGGCGCTGGTTTCCGATTTGGATCAGATCGAGGAAGAACCGCAGAGCGAAGTGACGCTGATGACGATGCACGCAGCCAAAGGATTGGAATTCCCGATCGTCTTCATCATCGGGATGGAAGACGGCATTTTCCCATCGTCCCGCTCCTTCATGGATGAGGACCAGATGGAGGAAGAACGGCGCCTGGCCTATGTCGGCATCACACGGGCGGAGCAAAGACTGTTCCTGACGAATGCCTATTCCCGCATGCTTTATGGACGTACGATGTCCAATCCGGCATCGCGCTTCCTTGATGAATTGGACGGTTCCGTTCTGGACCGCGAGGACAGCTCAGGATCCATGACAAACTCATTTTCATCAAAACCGGCAAGCTCTGGCGGTCGTTGGAAAACAGCAAGCGATACCCGCCAAGAGAAAGCCTTCAGTCAGCCGTTTTCGGCCGGATCGCGTGAAAAAACGACGCAGTCCGTCAAGCAGACCGGAACAAGTGGTGCGGCCAGCCTAGGTTGGGCTGTGGGCGACAAAGCCAGCCACAAAAAATGGGGCACAGGCATTGTCGTTCAGACAAGGGGGGAAGGCGATGGATTGACGTTGGATATTGCCTTCAAGAACATCGGCATCAAGCGCTTGTTGGCATCTTTTGCACCGATCGAAAAAGAATAATTTAGGAGGGGATCATTCATGGCGAAAGAAAGTCTGACCGAAGCCCAAGAGCGCATCGAGACGTTGAAGACGCTCCTCAACCGCTATAGTTACGAGTATTATGTACTGGACAAACCCAGTATTTCAGATAAAGAATACGACCAGCAGTATCAAGAACTGGAAAAATTGGAAAAAGCCCATCCTGAGCTGATCACCACGGACTCACCGACGCAACGCATCGGCGGGACCATCCTGCCCGGCTTCACCAAAGTCCAGCATGATTCACCGATGCTGAGCTTAGGGAATGCCTTCAATCAGGAGGACTTGCTGCAATTCCATCAACGCATCAGCAAATTGACCGATCAGCCTTTGCAGTACATGTGCGAGCTGAAAATCGACGGTTTAGCCGTGTCTTTGAAATACGAAAACGGCCTGTTTGTCCAAGGCGCGACGCGAGGTGACGGAAATATCGGCGAAGACATCACGCAGAACTTGCGGACGGTCAAAGCCATTCCATTGCGTCTGAATGAACCGCTGACTTTCGAAGTCCGCGGCGAATGCTACATGCCGAAAGCGTCCTTCGTCCAATTGAATGCGGATCGTGATGAGAAAGGCTTGGAGATTTTTGCGAATCCGCGCAATGCCGCTGCCGGCAGTCTGCGCCAACTGGACGCGAGTATTGCGGCCAGCCGCAACCTGAATATCTATCTGTACAACGCAACCAATTTCGAACAATTGGCTGTGGAGACACAGGACGCATTGTTGAACCGATTGGCGCAGGTCGGTTTGCGGACCAATCCGGAACGCCGACTCTTTGATTCGATCGAAGAAGTCTGGGCATTCACGGAAGAAATCGCAGCCAAAAGGAAAGATTTGCCTTACGAAATCGACGGCATCGTCATCAAAGTCAATGCTTTTTCTGCCCAAGAGGAAATCGGTTATACGGTTAAAGCGCCGCGGTGGGCGATCGCCTACAAATTCAAAGCAGAAGAAGCCGAAACGATCGTGCGCGACATCGAGTGGACAGTCGGCCGTACCGGTGTCGTGACACCGACTGCCGTAATGGATCCGGTATTCTTGGCCGGTTCCACCGTGCAACGCGCCAGCCTGCATAACGTCGATCTCGTCCGCGAGAAGGATGTGCGCATCGGCGACACGGTCGTGATCCACAAGGCCGGCGACATCATTCCGGAAATCCAGCATGTCCTTATCGACCGCAGAGGTCCGGAAAGTGAAGCTTATGTCATTCCCGAAACGTGCCCGGCCTGCGCAAGCCAGTTGGTGCATCTGGAGGACGAAGTAGCTCTGCGCTGCATCAATCCGAAGTGCCCTGCCCAGATCAAAGAGGGCCTGTCTCACTTCGTTTCGCGCAATGCCATGAACATCAGCGGTCTGGGCGTTCGCGTCGTCAGCCAGATGTTCGAAAAAGGGCTCGTCAAGGATGTAGCCGACCTGTATAAACTGACGGAAGAAGACCTTTACCAATTGGATAAAATCAAAGAAAAGTCCGCCAACAATATTGTGACGGCCATCGATCAGAGCCGCGGGAACTCTTTTGAACGCCTGCTGTTCGGCTTGGGCATCCGTCATGTCGGAGCCAAAGCGGCAGCCAGCCTGGCAGCGGAATTCGAAACCATCGATCGGCTGATGCAGGCGACAAAAGAAGAAATCATGGCCGTCGAAGGCATGGGTGATATCATCGCGGATAGTGTAGTGGCCTATTTCCAACTGCCTGAAGTGAAGGACCTGATTGAAGAATTCCGAGCGAACGGCGTGAATCTGACCTATCTCGGCAAGAAAAAGGCTGAGGTGGCTGCTGTCGATTCCATCTGGAACGGCAAAACGGTCGTATTGACGGGCAAACTGACGCACTATAACCGAACCGAAGCGACGGAAATGATCGAGGCTCTCGGTGGAAAAGTGACCGGCAGTGTCTCCAAAAAGACCGACTGGATCGTGGCCGGAGAAGAAGCAGGAAGCAAATTGGCAAAAGCCCAAAGTCTGGGCATCCCCGTCTGGACAGAAGAAGACATGGTGAAAAACTTGGAAAGAAGTGACAGCAGTGAATAAAGCGAAAAGCGTCATCCTTATGACTGTCTCCGGAGCAGCGATGTTCCTGTTGGCCAGTTGCGGACAGCTATCAGAGACGCAAACGACGGAGAACACAACCAATACCGGACCAGAAAAAGTGACTGTCCAAACGACACAAAATCAGTTGTCGACCGATTATTATCCGGCCTTGATCGTGGACGGCAAATACCAATTCAGCCAGAATCGTGGCGTCAGCCTCTCGCTGAACTCGACAGCCAACATCAAAGACTTTGAGGCGGATCTGTTGGATGTAGCGAAAAATGTTTTCCCGACTGACCAATACTTTTTTCAAGAAGGCCAAGTCATCGATTATGATACGACAAGGTTATGGTTGGGGCGTTACAGCGACTCCAATCCGGACGGTTTGAATCCGACCGATAACGGCAGCACCGATGCGGCCACCAGAGAGCCGATCTATCTGGAGCAAATTTTGGAACAGGATTATATGATCCAGAATGAAAATGGCTTTGAGTTGGCCGGAATGGCCATCGGATTGGCGATGAATTCGGTCGACTATTACAAAGTGAATGATGTGCCGATGGAACAAGCTATTTCCCGTGATAAACTGGAAGAACAGGCAAAAGCTTATGCAAATACAATCATTACCCGTTTGCGCCAGACAGAGGGATTGGAAAGCATTCCGATCGTCATCGGCATATATGAGCAATCAGCACAGGACAGCCCGGTCGGCGGCTCTTATCTGTTCGAAGGCGTCTCCACGGAAGGGAATGCGATCGGCGAATGGATCACCCGCAATGAAAGCAAAGTGGTTTTCCCGTTGCAAAGCGGAACGCAGACGGAAGAGTCTTCCAACTTTGACAACTTCAAGAATGAAGTACAGGATTTCTTCCCGAACCTGAACGGAATCGTTGGTGAAGGCAAGTACGTCGATGGACAACTGATGTCGCTCGAAATCGACATCACGACTCAGTTCTATGGGGAAACGGAAATCATCGCCTTCACCCAACACGTAACCGATGCAGCAGGACGGTTCCTGCCCCAAAACATTCCCGTTGAGATCACGATTGAATCGATCAACGGCATCGAATCGTTCCTGACAAGAGAAAACGACAGCCAGGGCTTCAGTTACCATATCTTCGATTAGGTAACGGTTTCCTTAATAAAGGGCTGGAAACGTGAGAAAACTCCCACAAACCGATGATTTTTATGCTAAAATGAACAGGTATGTAAAAAAACGAAACCTACACAAAACGACAGAAAGAAGGGTATTACATGGCAATCACTGAAGAGCAAGTGCGTCACGTAGCAAAACTGGCCAAGCTGGAATTCGCTCCTCACGAAATTAAACATTTTACAGAACAATTGGGCGACATCATCGACATGGTGGAACAATTGGAAGCAGTCGATACAACCGATGTACCCGTGACTTCCCATGGCTATGCATTGAAGAATGTCATGCGTGAAGATGTAGCGGAACCAGGAATGGATCGCGACCTCTTATTCAAAAACGTCAAGACAGCCGAAGACGGCATGATCCAAGTGCCCGCAATTTTAGATAACGAGGTGGAAGGCGCATGAGTATTTTCAATGAAACGCTAACGAGCCTGCATGAAGGTTTAGTCAACAAAGAATTTTCTTCCGTGGAACTGACACAAGCAGCCTTTAAACGCATCGCTGAAACAGACGGAAAAGTGGAAGCATTCTTGGCTTTGAACGAAGAAGGCGCCTTGAAACAAGCGCAAGCGGCTGACGAAAAAGGCTACGCAGACGGCAATGTCCTGAACGGTATTCCTTTAGGGATCAAAGACAACATCGTCACAGAAGGCGTGACAACGACAGCGGCGAGCCGCATGTTGGGCGACTTCATGCCGATCTACGACGCAACCGTCGTCACAAAATTGAAGGAAGCCGGCGCAGTCAACGTCGGAAAACTGAACATGGACGAATTTGCCATGGGCGGAAGTACGGAAAACTCCTACTACAAAAAAACCAAAAATGCTTGGGATCTGACGAAAGTTCCCGGCGGTTCATCCGGTGGTTCTGCTGCTGCGGTTGCCAGCGGTGAAGTTGTCGCTTCCTTGGGTTCTGATACAGGTGGAAGTATTCGCCAACCTGCTGCTTTCAATGGTATCGTCGGCATGAAACCGACATACGGACGCGTATCCCGTTACGGTTTGATCGCTTTTGCGTCCAGCCTTGACCAAATCGGTCCGATGACGCGCAACGTAACCGACAACGCCTTGTTGTTGGAAGCAATCAGCGGCTATGATAAGAGAGACTCCACGAGCTTAAATATGGAAGTGCCGAAATTCAGCGCGAACCTGAACGGAAAAGTTGCGGGCATGAAAATCGCTTTGCCGAAAGAATATTTCCAAGATGGCGTATCCGCTGAAATCCAAGAGGCTGTCAGAAAAGCAGCTGCTCAATTCGAAGAAATGGGCGCTACCGTAGAAGAAGTCAGCATGCCGACTTTGGCTTATGGAATCCCGGCTTACTACATCATCGCTTCATCAGAAGCTTCATCCAACCTGCAACGTTTTGACGGAGTGCGTTACGGCTACCGTGCAGAAAATGTGAATTCGTTGGAAGAATTGTACATCAAGAGCCGTTCCGAAGGTTTCGGGATGGAAGTGAAACGCCGCATCATGTTGGGATCCTTCTCATTGAGTGCCGGTTTCTATGATGCTTACTTCAAAAAGGCTGGTCAGGTCCGCACGCTGATCAAACGCGATTTTGCGAACATCTTCGCAGGCTACGATCTGATTCTGGGACCTACCACTACAACGACTGCTTTCGGAATCGGCGAAAAGAACGACGATCCATTGGCTATGTACATGGACGACTTGTTGACCGTAACGATCAACTTGGCTGGCGTTCCGGCCATTTCCGTTCCTGGCGGCTTCGCGGCTGACGGCATGCCGATCGGTATCCAATTGATCGGTAACTATTTCGAAGAAGCAAAAATCTATCAAGCCGCGTTTGCGTTGGAACAAGCAAACGACTATCTTGACCAACACCCAAACCTGTAGGAGGAAAACATCATGAATTATGAAACAGTCATCGGACTGGAAGTCCATGTGGAATTGAAAACTGAATCAAAAATGTTCTCCCCATCTCCAGCACACTTTGGGGCAGAACCGAACACAAACACAAACGTCATCGACTGGGGTTACCCGGGCGTCTTGCCTGTCATCAACAAGGGCGCAGTCGAATTCTGCATGAAGGCCGCTTTGGCTTTGAACTGTGAAATCTCTACTGAAACGCACTTCGACCGCAAAAACTACTTCTATCCGGACAATCCGAAAGCGTACCAAATTTCGCAATTGGATAACCCGATCGGCCATGACGGCTGGGTTGAAATCGAAGTGGAAGGCGTCAAGAAAAAGATCCGCATCGAGCGCGTCCATCTTGAAGAAGATGCCGGCAAAAATATGCACGGATCGGACGGCTATTCCTATGTCGATTTGAACCGTCAAGGAACGCCATTGATCGAAATCGTATCGGAAGCGGATATGCGCTCTCCTGAAGAAGCTTATGCTTACCTGGATGCCGTCCGCCAAATCATCATGTACACAGACGTATCCGATGTGAAGATGGAAGAAGGCTCCATGCGTTGCGATGCCAACATCTCCATCCGCCCATTCGGCCAAGAAAAATTCGGAACGAAGACAGAATTGAAGAACTTGAACTCCTTCAACTTCGTCCGCAGAGGCTTGGCTCATGAAGAAAAACGCCAAGCGCAAGTATTGAATGCTGGCGGGGTCATCCAACAAGAAACACGCCGTTTCGATGAAACAAATGGCGAAACGATCCTGATGCGCGTCAAAGAAGGCGAAAGTGATTACCGTTACTTCCCGGAACCGGACCTGCCAGGCTTAACCATTTCCCAAGAATGGATAGACCGCGTAAAAGCAAGTATTCCGGAAATGCCAGCAAAACGCCGCGCAAGATACATTTCGGAATACGAGCTGCCTGAGTACGATGCAATGGTATTGACCCTTTCGAAAGAAATGTCCGACTTCTTCGAAGGCGCTATCGCTGCCGGTGCCGATGCCAAATTGGCTTCCAACTGGTTGATGGGCGAAGTTTCCGCTTATCTGAACAGCGAAAAAGTGGAACTGGCTGACACAAAACTGACGCCAGCTAACCTTGCCGGCATGATCACATTGATCGAAGACGGCACCATCAGCACGAAGATCGCCAAGAAAGTCTTCCGCCTGTTGGCAACAAAAGGCGGCGACGCCAAATCCGTCGTTGAAGCAGAAGGCCTGATCCAAATGAGCGATCCAGCCCAATTGTTGCCGATCATCAACGCCGTTTTGGACAACAGCCAACAATCCGTTGACGACTTCAAAGCCGGAAAAGACCGCGCCAAAGGCTTCCTCGTAGGCCAAATCATGAAACAAACCAAAGGCCAAGCCAACCCAGGCATGGTCAACCAACTACTAGCGCAGGAATTAGAAAAAAGATAGGATACGATGAATTGCGGGTAGGGGGCGAGTACTAACGAGATTTAGGAACAACCAGCCCGGGTTTGGCTGGATGGGCCTAAATAGCGTTAGACGGAACCCCCTGCAATTCAGAGTTCGACTAATAGGATGTGGATGCACTGTGACCGTACCGGTCAAGTGTATCATGTCTCTAAGCGATTGAAATCGCAAGAGCCATGACAATTCGCGGGTAGAGTTCGAGCACTAAGAGGACAAACACAAAGCGGACGTTTTTTGTCCGCGTGTGGTTGTCAACTTAGGCGGAGAACTCTGCGAATCAGAACTCAACTAAGATAGAGCGAGATGCAAAGCGTTTGCGTTACACACATTCCAGCCAACTTCCTTCCGGAGGTTGGCTTTTTTTCACTCACAATCAAAATGAAGCTCGCCGGGAAATAGGCAAGAAATATGCTTCGAATTCCCGGCGAGGCAGCGTTCACCGGGAAATCAGGATACAAAATGCCCGCAATTCCCGATGAGACCAGCGTCACCGGGAATACGATCCTTTGTATCTGCTTAATCTTCTACGAAAAGTTACCGATTCTGCGAAAAACACAATATAAGCTTTTTTCTGAATAAATTCTCAAAAAAATCACAACAAATCTATCTTTTTCTAGTTCAGCAATTAGTATTCTTATGATTTTGGTGATATAATCAGTAATTGAATGGTTTGACAAAGGAAAGATGAGTTGTGACCTATATAACAGATGAGCCCAGAAAGATGAGGAAACGAATGAGAGCAAGAGTAATTTACAATCCTACTTCCGGAAGAGAAATGCTGAAAAAAAGCATGATTGATATCCTTCAAATATTGGAAGAAGCAGGCTATGAGGCCAGTGCTTATGCCACGACACCAGAACCCCTTTCTGCTACAAAAGAAGCAGAGCGTGCCGCTTTGGCCGGTTTCGATCTGATTGTTGCGGCAGGTGGTGATGGTACCGTGAACGAGGTTATCAATGGCATCGCCGGATTGGACAACAGGCCAACAGTCGGCATCATACCTGCGGGGACCACAAATGACTATGCCCGTGCTTTGAAGATTCCGCGCTCAAATATGTTGGATGCAGCCCGCGTCATCGCGGCGGGTAATGCCATACCGATGGATATTGGTCAATCGAATGATACTTATTTCATTAACATCGCAGCAGGCGGCTATCTGACAGATTTGACCTACGACGTCCCGGCCAAACTGAAAACCATTTTCGGCTACCTTGCCTATTTGGTGAAGGGTGCCGAAAAAATCCCGCAACTCAAACCGATGCATATGCGCATAGAATACGAGGGCGGGGTATATGACGGTATGGCTTCGATGTTCTTTGTAGCTTTGACAAACTCCGTGGGCGGCTTTGAGACGATCGATCCGAACATCGTTTTGGGTGACGGCAAGTTCACTCTGTTTATCGTAAAGACTGCTAATATTTTTGAAATCCTGCAACTGTTGGCCCAGGTACTGAACAATGGCAGACATCTCGAAAATTCGAATGTCCTCTACACACATACTAGCTTTGTGAGAGCGGAATCCATGGATGGTTCACGCTTGATGATCAACTTGGATGGTGAGTATGGCGGGGATGCACCGACTCTGTTCACAAACCACCAGCAACACATCAAAAT
>OBMA010001380.1_pt1 | contig 14808 bp, 11 predicted proteins | sample 1539141 | NCBI WGS metagenome assembly OBMA01 (sample SAMEA3991484, study PRJEB22521) | metagenome | biome: anthropogenic terrestrial biome; feature: sewage plant; material: raw primary sludge | place: Sweden | collected 2012-09-26 | reverse complement strand
ATCACATACAAGCATTTATTCACATTACTTTAAGTAAACTTCAGTAAACTACATTACATCATAAACAAAACATGGCTAAAGAAAGTACGGGATTCAAACCAGGCTCTGCAAAAAAGGGTGCGACATTGTTTAAAACGAGGTGTCAGCAGTGTCATACAATAGAAGAGGGTGGTCCTAACAAAGTTGGACCTAATTTACATGGTATTTTTGGTAGACATTCAGGTCAGGTAAAGGGTTATTCTTACACAGATGCAAACATCAACAAGAACGTCAAATGGGATGAGGATAGTATGTCCGAGTACTTGACGAACCCAAAGAAATATATTCCTGGTACCAAGATGGCGTTTGCCGGGTTGAAGAAGGAAAAGGACAGAAACGATTTAATTACTTATATGACAAAAGCTGCCAAATAGGCTATGTCGCCGGACGAGATATTTATTATTTTTATTATTCTAGTTTTTTACAGTTATTTATTAATTAATTATTTTTATATGCATGCAAATAGAAAGTCTATATTTAAGTTCTTTTATTTATTAATACTTTTTTTTTTGAGAGTCCTGTGTAGCCTATTTGTTCTTAGATGCAGATCCTCCTATAAGACATAACCTAGGATGACACATAAAACAGTCAAATGCCAGTTTGCCGCTACGTTAGCACCTGCGTTATTACCGCTCATTGAGCTTGTACTGCTGGAGGCGCTTCCGCTTACAGAAGATGTTGTTTGAGTTTGGGAAGTGACAGAAGAGGATACGGAGGATACGACCTTATCTCCGTTCTTAGTAGCAGTAGAGGAAGAAGAAGAAGAAGAAGAAGAAGAAGAAGATGATGATGAAGCGGTGGAACTAGTCTTACTACTCTTCTTAGTTGAACTGCTGTGATCGGATGACGTTTTGGAGGAAGAGGTTGCAGTTGAGGAAGAACTCTTTTGGGTGGAAGATGTGGTAGCTCCCTTATGTGGGTCCAAGCCAGATCCCTCATCACTGTCCATCGTGACCTCATCATCGGTAATAGCAATGTCTTTGGCCAAAAATTCACTGGACGAAGTATACACATAAGCAGAAGTACCATTCTTCTTGGTATCGCTTGGTGGATCATAACATGTGATATTAACTTCATTGACAATAGCATAATAATATCCTGGGTTGCTGATATCCGCTGCGTCCCAATTAATTTCACCACCAGACCATGCAATGGTTCCTGGAGCGTTGGTAGAATTACCACCTGGCCAAATGGAAATATCCACCTTGGATGGGGTTTGTGGATATTGATATTTTTGGGTGGTGGCGTTATAAGTTTCGTTCTTGTACAAGGTTCTACCGACGACACCATCGATGGACCATGTTACATAATCTTCGTGCCAATCTAATTCGTAAGTATGGTAGTTTTCAAATGTATCAGTAGTGGAAATATTGGCAGAATTCGTGTAGTTCAAAACACTTTCCCAATAGAAATTCGTTTGAGCAGTTTCTAGATCAGCACCGACGAATTCGTAATCAAGTTCATCACCTGCGCCGGAATACAGAATGAACCCAGTGACCACACCAGCAAGATGTGACGTCTTTATTCTAGCACTGACCTTACCATACCAAACAGCCCTCGTGGAGGAAAGAACGGTACCACCACTGTTCTTGGGCATCGCCAAAATTAAACTTTCTTCATCATCATAATCCAAAACGTCACCAGTATACAACCAATCAGCCTCACTAACATTTCCTAAGAAAGTGTTAGCATTCCCCAACTTAGAGGAATAATCTTTGAATTTAGTGGATGAACTCTTGCAGATAGGTACAGGCATACATGAATCATGACTAAACGAATATCTTACATCACAGTTGTTCAGACAATATTGACCAGTACCACATTCACCATATTGTGAGCAACATGGTTTATCTTCGGGACATGCTTGAGTTGCATTGCAAAATGTAGCGGCCTCTACACGTACCACGAAGGAAAAAACACTGACTAAACAAATTAGCCAACTATTAACGATTGCCATTATTAATTATATAATTAGCTTATTTGCAGGACAATAAATAGAAGTTTTACAAAGGGAACAGGGTCCAACAGAAACCATAATCACCAGGAATGTTGTTCTTTTTATACCTCAGGCATGTTTTAAAAGCCTCTTCTGCAGTTTTAATTTGGAGACTATCCACCTTGAAGATTCCCACTAAATCTTCGAAGGACGACGATTTTCTTCGAGGTTGAAAAAAGTTTTTCAAGAATTTTCGCGCTTCTTCCTAATCGGGAATTTATCTGTCATAATTATAATTCCCTATTTGGGAATTGGAACGAAATATATGCTACTATTTTAAAAATTATTCTGCACCATTCCGGAAATAACCTTCCGGTGACTGCAAGTTAGGCAACCTTATCATATGGTTAACTAGCATAATTACAAACGCGCATGAGGAAATTTAGCGAAACTACCTGCCAAATGCGGCGCTCTGGTTCAACTGTTTCATTTCTCCATTTTGTATAGCTCTACTGAATCTTCTTCGACACTGCAAACGACGCAAGAGCATTCTTGAAGTAAAAGAGGTAAATACAAAGCTGTTTACAGGCTCATCATCCATTATGAACCCTTGACTACGGAAACGCAGGATGTGGGAAATCGTTAGATTGCAAAATGAGCCTGACGAGTCCGTTCAACAACTATTTCTGTTTCTGTTTCCGTTACGGATTTCCTCTCCTCATCTTGTGCATCTGAGCTTATGCATGAACTCTCGAGGGGATTACTTATGGTGTCGTTTCCATTTTTCGATGAGTCTAATCTATATTTTTCTTGATTTTTTGGCGAGAGAATATGTGCAAATGGCTTCTGCTCTTCGCGGTCATTCCAATTAAGATTTTTACTGATACTTTCAAAAAATTCACTGGCAGATGACTCGATAGTCGGTACCGAATAGGGGCTTGCAGTTATCACAACATAGTCACCCTGTTTCAATTCAACTCTATCTTTTCCGTCAAAATTCACCCACGACGTCCCTCTTGAGTTCATATCTACTCTAACTTTTAATTCCATGCTATCTGGTAAAATTATAGGCCTAAAGCTCAAAGTATGAGGACATATAGGCGTCACCGCTATGGCATTTACGCTTGGCGATATTAAAGAGCCTCCTGCACTCAATGAGTATGCCGTGGATCCCGTAGGCGTGGCAACAATCAATCCATCTCCCTGAACCTTAGTCATTAGTGAGTCGTTTCCATAGAGTTCTAATAGGGATAAACAAGGAGCTGGACCTCTATCTATGGTTACTTCGTTCAATACGTGATGTTCGGAGATGAAATCGATGTAACATATTTTTCTCCCAGTTGCGGCATCAATTTCTGGTTTATTTCTACGGTAGAGTTTGCATTGCAACCTCATTCGTAAATTAATACGAACCTCATCTGTTAAGATATGTTTCAACGTTTCTTTGAAATTTTGAAATTCAAAATTTGTTAGAAATCCTAATGATCCAAGGGCAAATGGAACAATCGGCGGAACATCTTTCGTGAATATAGATGAAGCAAAAAGGACAGTTCCATCACCCCCTAGTGTAATCATCAAGTCAAAGAATGAATCGTGTTTTTCAACAAATTCTTTTGACCAATACTTTACTCTGTTTTTACTGCAATTGCTGTCTTTGCAGAGGTCACCAACAGCAAACTGAGTTGACTTTTCAAAAATATCTTGTACATATACAGTCATTGAATGGAAATTGCGTAAGATCCATTCCACCACTTCTCTCATGAGAAATACAGTGGAAATATCATTAATATTGCAGATTATGATCAGGTTTTCAACCTGCAAGTCAACCTTAGCATTTATAATATCCTTTCTCAAACGCCTTACATCGTATGCAGTATCAACATAAAATGGGTATAAATTACTCGTGTCCTCACCGACAATTGTTTCGCTCGATAATCTTCTGACCCAGTTTTTTGCATCATGATAAGCGCACCTCATTAAGCCCGGTTCTTCGAAATTGCTTAATACCTTGCCTTCCGCTAAAACTTTAACTGATGTCATTCTGCCAATAGTATCCATAGTATCCATCTCAGCATCTCCCTTGGTACATGTCTCCGGGGAAGCGTTAATCAGTAATCTATCAGTTTTCATATTCTCTTTTAGTAAAAAATGTCACGTAAGCAGATTTATTGAGATTGCACTATTTCCATTTCCCTTTCACAACGCTATAGAAGGGAGATGAATACACTAACCTGATTGTAGGTTTATTTATATATATAATATCAATAGCTAGCAGTTTATTAAACGACCTGAAATGCAGTTTCTTCGATCACCAGATAAGTCCGATTACCCTTTTGTTTTCGCTTTTCTTGAGGACCGGTGTGATATCCACAATCACCCTAAAACTAAAACAAAGCCATATAGTCTTAAAACAACGGAACAATCCATAACAAAAGTATATTAAATTATCTCATATGTTCAAGATTATGCGGTCCTAACAAATAATTCTTCCAGTTCATACTCAAACACCTGAAGGCGTGGCGGGCTTTTACCAAGAATGGATAAACCTCGGAAGGCCGTTTCAATCCCCTGTCTTGGCGGCGGTGTTATAATAAACTATTGTGGGGATAATAGTGATTTTCATAACGTAAAAATCGTTTACATATTGTTCAAGGGTTATAGAATAGGACATATAACAGAATACATATCACCGCAATCTCCTCTTCCTTAATATACATGGGACGAAAAGCGGTGTCCATGTTCTTATTCAAGCTGATTGAATTTTACATTTCCAGTTATCAGCTTTCAACAATGGTAATGACGCACCTAAACACCAACCGATTTCTTTATTGGCAATTTTCTTTCCAGTCCTCAATTCTCTTTGTAATGGAATGTCATATCCCGTATGTAATAAGGACACTTGAAAAGATAAGTCCAAACAGAAGTGCGAGTCACTTTCCAATTCATCTAGGGACCCCGCAATGCCACTGAAGACACTATTCCAAGTTTCTTCGCCTTTACACACTATTCTTGCCAAATCGTTCAATTCATTCAAAGTAAAGGACAAGGGCATACCCAATGGACGGGTTCTGTCGTAGAAATAAGAGAAAATATAGATATCGTTCGATTCTTTGAATGTACGAACTAAAGAAGGTTGGTGAACCCCATTGAAAGAGCATGGTGGAGACTGGCACTGAGCATCTTTATTCAAAATTTCATCAGTCAGAAATCTACATTGTGCACCACTTGGCTCGTCCGGCCCTATAAAGTCAATGGTATAAGTTTCCTTGGATTCTAATGTAACCTTTTCATTTGTGGCATTAACTTTAGGCGGTAGGCATGGAGATGACAATTGATGAGTCTTAGTGTTATCACCCTTCAATATTTTGCCGTCTTTTAATGCATTTTCCACAAGAACAGAGTTAACTTTATTTCTTCCTTCCTTCAAACCGTAACCTAGATGAGAAAATTGGTACAAGGTGTAATTTTCATCACCAAACTTCAAATCAAATTTATGCTCACCATCGACCATTTTTTCATTTATTGGGAAAGTAGGCTCAAAAACAATTTGTGTAGACCCTCCGCCTAAGTCAAAAACGGCAGCAGTAGGTAACTTGGGGCCATTAGCACCGATATTACCTAATAGGTAGTTTGTAGTAATCCAGGCGAAGACACCTTCTTCATCACCGCCCATGATGGAAACACCATCACCTTCGACAACTGGGAAAGGATAGTCCTTCTCCAAATGATCCCTTACAGCGCTCAAAATTTTTGAAGATTTGGCATCACCCAAGAGTCTTAGGCCTGCAGTAGCTTTCACCGCAACGGGAGTACAACTTCTTGCCTTAATAGGGACATAGTTCATTGCTACTTTCAGTAATGGGTCAAGGGAGTTAGCGGCACCAACGGAATCGGTATCGAAAGAAGATAAACCAGGCTCTAACATGTCGAATTTTTCATCAAGTAATGTAGGTGGGGAAGTACAGACGTCAAACTTGTATATATGTACTCGGGAACCGGTAGAGCCGGCATCGATCATGATAACATACTTATGTTCTTCGCTGCATGTTTGACTTGTTTGTGACTTCACAGCATCGGCAAGCTCAGGATAGTTTTGTTCAGTCTTCGAATCTTGAAGGTAACCTGGTTCATCATTGACGGGCAAGATAGAGATGTCCTCCGGAGTTTTGGGAATACTAGCATTAGGAGTAACTGTACGTGCAATAGAAGGTGGACCGATGGAAGATGTTTTAATCAACAAAATGAGCATAATAACGGCAAAAGCACCGATAGCGAACCGGTAATTTCTAAAGATGGGCGCCATGTTTTTTGTGCGATGATGTCTTAATGTTTCTTCTCGAGAGGACCCTTAACTGTTCGCCAATAAAGATTGTTGATTGCAGTCCTTACCCTTTTTATTAGTGTTTTCTCCTTAAAACCAAAATTAAATAAGCTTGTAAAAGAAACTGTTTTTATATTTGGAAAATCGAAGCACTATGCAAGGAATATTATTAATGTTGACAGTTATTTTTCATGTGTTATGTTTTTCATATTGAAGTTGTAAAAAGATGGGAAAAATGAAATTGAGACGAGACGCCAAAATAAAAAGAAAAAAAAAAAGAAAAAATGAGATTAATACCGTTACCCTATTGATGATTAAGAATAAGCTCAAACTGCTTTCATATATTATGTTTCATAATTTATATATCTACATATATACACGACCTGGAAGTATTATAATATTGTTCATGAGTCGTGACTGTGCGGGTTAAATAGATTATTCATACCGCTCTTGGACAACAGTTTTGACATTCTTCTACCGCTTGGACTAGTTGATGGAGTTGATGAATCTTGAATATCCGTGTCCGCATTAGCAGGTGATGATGCAGACTTGTGCTTAAACTTGGACCATGCAGAAGAAATGCTGCTGTTACTTTGGTTCCTCTTGTGAGAAGGCTTAGGGTTTGGTTCTTTAGCGGGAACCTTTGGACCCACAGGCACATCGAGGTGATACTGCTCCTCCAATGGAGGAGAAAGTTGATTTGTATTTGAATTCCATATGGAGTTGAAAGGTGGTGAAGAGGCATGGAAAGATCTTCGTGTACTGTTATCCGCCGTTGGTTGATGGTTCATTGTTAATATGTTCGAGTGTAAAGGTGTTAAAGTAGTGTTATTGCCTGGAACAATGGGCACATCGTTTGAGAGTCGTGGGCTCAAGTTTGGCACCAATAAATTGAAGTCACTTGATATCCTTGGACTAATGTTCTCGGTTTCATTGCCATTGATATTGTTCTCTAAGGAGTTTGCAGGTTGCGGAGCACTGTAGAAAGAACCACTGCGTACAAAACTTTGTAATGAAGGATCATTCAATGTAGCGGCGAGTAGACTCTGTGGATGCATCGGATTCGTATTGGTTGCGTTGGAGGTTTGTCGCAAATGAGAACTAGAATATGGAGATATTACTGGGTTAGCCTTATATGATGACATAGGTGTTCCAGTCGTAGAGAAAAGACTTTCATTTGTGCTGCGCACCTGGGGTTGCTGCTTAGTCCAGTAATTGTCAAGTTCGTCTGTAGTAAAACCCTTGGAATAATTGCTTATGTTATCAGGATAGTCTGTTTCGTCGTAGATCATATTTTGCAAACCACTGATTAAGTGGTTTGCATTATCGTATTCAAAAGCTTGATCCAATTCTGTAGATACTTGTTGATGCGAAGGTTGAGCGAATTGTGCGGTGGTCCATAAATTTGACCTTGAGTGACCATTAGTTGCTGTTGCTGTTGCTGTTGCATTAGCAGTAGCAGTTGTAGGTAAAGCATGTGAATATGAAGAAGGCTGTTGCTTGTTTTCGTTGTTCGATGAGATGTGATTGGAGAGCATTGATCGATTATCGGTGTCCTGTGTCAATTGACTCAATAGACTGCTTGAAGGTTGTATGGGTTCATTCGAAGGAGAGTACGAAACTGGATTGTGCAACCTCAACGGAGGAGCAGAATCAGCATTACTGTTGTTAATACTTTTGTTATTATTCGATATTAAATCAATGGACCCCGTTCTTGACATGTTGTTGGATAATGGTAATTGAATCGATCCAGAACTTCTGTTTTTTTCCGCGGAATTATTCGAATTGGTGGCAGCAAGCGAATCACCGTTATTCTTATATGGTTGAACCATTAATTTTGTTTTCAAATTCCGATTATTAAGGCTCATTTCATTAAATTGGTTTTCTAAAGCACTAATTTTCTTCAACAAATTTGACCTCTGCAATTTCCAGTTGGCCTCCAATTCTTGATCAATGCTTAGCTCTTGCTTAATCATTTTAATCAATGATGAGTCTGCATTCAATTTGGATAGAAACTCTTCACCAGCATTACTTAAAAATCCATTTTTTTCTAAAGTAAAATCATTGAGCTTCTTCAAAACAGCCGACAATTCTCCGCTAGCAATAGGTTTATCGTTTTCCACATTGGCATTCACCACTATGGAAGTAATCAATGATTTCTTAGAGGCGTTCAATCTCTTGTTAGACTCCTCCATCTTGGAAATTTCATTTTGTAAAGACTCAATTTCCTTGTTGATATTGGCCACAGAGGCATTGGATTCGTTTAGTAATTTGAAATATTTCTCCTTTATGGTATCCTTAGACAACAGCTCGGTATCTTCCTGAGACCAGTTCTGCATATCATTGCGCATTTTCGATATTTTTTCCTTGGATTTGTCGATTTTCTTGTTCAATTTTTCGATTTTCAAATCGGTCAATAGTTTAGAATTCTCCAATGACTTGATATTGGATTTCAAGGATTTCCGCAAGTCAATTTCGTGCGACCAATGTGTTTTCAAGTTATCCAGTTCTAGTTCTAATTCTAACTTCGATTCTTGAAAATCTTGCAAAAGCGAAGTTTGTTGGGACAACACATCGTGTAAGTCCTCCTGGGCGCAAATCAGTATCTTTTTCAGATCATCGATGGAAAACGAATCCAAATCCTTCAACGTAGTCAAAGATGTGTAAGCGGGTAGATTTGAACCATTATTACTGGTGGCGCTATTAGTAATATTGGATGAGAAAGTAGACAGGGAAACAGAGGAGTAGTGAGAGGGCAACGGGGCGGGTTCGGACTTGGAGTTGCTGGGCTGCATAGCCGTGGACGATGTGATGGTGTTTCTTCTCCATTTTCTAGTCTTCAACGCTTCATTCGCCTCTCTCGCCTTCGTCATACAGTAAATGGAGGGTAGCTTATTGATGAAGCCCTTGTTGTTAATCGTTATAAAATCTAACTGGTACTGCGTCTCCGCCTCGAGACCCGTGATGGAGCAGCATGTGTAAAGGGAGTTTGGGTTGTTTGGGAAGATAGCCAATTGTGTGTTATTCAGATACAACAAATAGTGGGAAATGAAGTTTCTATCCGCACCGCCATTGTCCTCCGCTTTTACAGGTTCGTTCTCCCAATGAATGGTCACTGAATCCGTGGCTATTTTGTCGATAGACACTTTTGTTGCCGGTGGAGTTTTGATCTTCAAAGTGGAGACGATGCTGGACACAGGAATAGTGAGAAACTTATAGAGCCTATAAGAGAGCCACAGACATGCTAAAACCGTGGTTATTACAGAGACTGGCATCCATGCATGTGTTGGTAGTCCTAGGTAGGAGCGTAATGTGTCTTTACACGCTTTCCATTAACAATATTCCTTTTTTTCTTTTTTATTATTTTTTTTTCACTTTATCTTGTCCTTTTTAGCTTTACTCTACACTATTTTGCATTGGCGCACGTGACCAGCGACAAACTATGTAAGTGTGAAAGGTTGTCTACAAGCTAAAATACATACATACATATACAATGCCTATTTTAGAACGAAGTTGGCCCCTCTCAATTTTAAGTACTCCTGATCGACGCCGGGGGCCATCGGCTTTACGATTAACTGATAGATTTCTGCGTTGTGATACCGAATGTTGTTCGTAGGCGACTTGTAGAAGCCCTTCAACCCAGTAACATCGCAGTACTTCTTGGCAGGCCTGATAGACGGTGGCGCTTCCACGCTAAAGTACGTCGCTTTGGGCACAAGTCGCCTAGCAGCAGTAGAACTCTCTGCAGCTTTGTTAGCCTTGGTCAACAAGGCGTTGATCCGCTTGTTTTCGTCCGAGATCAACTGCCTCGCTGATTTGTGTCTTCTTGTCGGTTTCTTGTAATGCGCCGACTTGAATCTAGAGGGAAAGCCAATTTCATTGCGTTCGCCCACGCTTCTTAGAAACAGCAATCTCTCGTCGCCCCCGTCATTATTATTGTTATTATTACTATTATTACTGACGCTACTATTGCTGCTATTGCCCCTACTACCGCTCATTGTTTCGACTTTCTCACGCTGATGATGATGGCAATTTTAACCTTCCCCTAGGTCACAACTTTTTTTTCCCTCGTTCGCTTCTTTACACTTCCATTCCTCACCGTCTCAGCGCGGAAGAAAAAAAGCACGCTAAGTAAACCCAAAGTAAGCTAAGCTTAACTAAGCCGAACCTGGCCTAGAATTCTCTCTCACTCATTCTTTCTTTCATCTACTCACTCGCCGAAGAACAGGCACAGACTAATAAACTATGCAACCAGAAGGTAGTCGTCGTCATCGATATTCATCGAATGTGTGCGGCAACAGGGCCTTCCTTCGCACAGAGAGCCACACGGCACGCCGGGGTAGCTGTTTCCTATTTTTTTTACACACGGCCCCAAATTGTTATTACTATTCTTTTTTTCTTCAACGCAACCAATACTTCTTGTTGTATATGTGCTGACAAATCATGCCAGCGGCAGGCCTGTGCAGCACGTGACCCACGCTTGGCCCGCTATGAAATGTCACGCAAAACGGAACCCTTGCCTTTTTGACGACGGCACTTCCCCTATCGAGAAAAAGCCGAGCATGCACCCGTGCCCCACAAAGCTTCGCTTCCGGTTTCCGGGCAGCAGCGCCGTTTCTTTTTTCCCGCTGCTTCGCCCTTTGTATTACTCATTGCGCACTTTTTCACTTGCCGTATTCGTTCACCGGTTTTTCTTTTTATTTCTTCGTCTTTTTTCGTCTTTTTCTTCACTGGATATACGCTTTTTGCATTTGCAATAGTACATATGTGTATATATATAAGCAAGTGTTGAGCTTGCCTGTCAAATCCTCAATGTGTCCTTCTCGTCTATCTTGTTCTGTCTGGTGTAGAGTAATACTTACATACATATACGTACATTGTTTCCGCTGGCTAGTTCGTAACCACCTCCTTTCCTAGGCTTACACTCACTTTTACTCCCGCACACAAACGCAAACATAAACACAATGACTGAATTCGAATTGCCTCCAAAATATATCACCGCTGCTAACGACTTGCGGTCAGACACATTCACCACTCCCACTCGAGAGATGATGCAGGCCGCTTTAGAGGCCTCTATCGGTGACGCTGTCTACGGTGAAGATGTTGACACCGTCAGGCTCGAACAGACCGTTGCCCGCATGGCTGGCAAAGAAGCAGGTTTGTTCTGTGTCTCTGGGACTTTGTCCAACCAGATTGCCATCAGAACTCATTTGATGCAACCTCCATACTCTATTCTATGTGATTACAGGGCTCACGTTTACACTCACGAAGCCGCTGGACTGGCGATCTTGTCTCAAGCGATGGTGGTTCCTGTGGTTCCTTCCAACGGTGACTACTTGACCTTGGAAGACATCAAGTCACACTACGTCCCAGACGACGGTGATATTCACGGTGCCCCCACCAGATTGATTTCTCTGGAAAACACTTTACACGGTATTGTTTATCCATTGGAAGAACTGGTCCGCATCAAAGCTTGGTGTATGGAAAACGGTCTCAAACTACATTGTGACGGTGCCAGAATCTGGAATGCCGCTGCACAATCTGGCGTGCCATTAAAGCAATATGGGGAAATCTTCGACTCCATCTCCATCTGTCTATCCAAGTCTATGGGTGCTCCTATTGGGTCCGTCTTGGTTGGGAACCTTAAGTTTGTCAAGAAGGCCACCCATTTCAGAAAACAACAAGGTGGTGGTATTAGACAATCTGGTATGATGGCTAGAATGGCTCTTGTAAACATCAACAACGATTGGAAGTCCCAATTGCTGTACTCGCACTCTTTGGCTCATGAATTAGCCGAATATTGTGAGGCAAAGGGCATCCCGCTAGAGTCTCCAGCAGACACCAACTTTGTCTTTATTAACCTGAAGGCCGCTAGAATGGACCCAGATGTCCTTGTTAAGAAGGGTTTGAAGTACAACGTTAAGCTAATGGGTGGTAGAGTCTCGTTCCACTATCAAGTCACCAGAGATACTTTGGAAAAAGTCAAGTTGGCCATCTCTGAGGCCTTCGACTATGCTAAAGAACATCCTTTCGACTGTAACGGACCTACCCAGATTTACCGTAGTGAATCCACCGAGGTCGACGTTGATGGCAACGCTATCCGCGAAATAAAAACCTACAAATACTGATGCGTTCCAGTTGCATCATGTGTATTGTTAGGGTTTTTGTTTTAGGATTGCTACCCTCTTCCTTTTTTTCATACATTACAATAATTTCGTGGCATTGTAGATTTAACGGCTTTCTTTTGCATCAATGATTTTTATATTCAAATGGGTTTTTTCTTTTTTCTGTTTTGTTATTCAAGGATATTTCAACTCTCACACCATAATTATAACTAATTATGTCGGCACATTTGAGAACCAATGGTTAGTTTCCAGCGCACCTAGCGACTAACTACCCTATTATGGAGGGACGAGGGTGGTCTTTCTGAGGGAAGGAGGAAAAAAAGGTAAGAACCTCTTTTCTTTGTTCCCCATTGAGAGATCGACTGAATATGTTTGGTTTTTTTGGTACTTGATTAAAGTTTACAACGGTACGTATCCACGTGGAGAAGCACATTTCTTTGTATTCTACGATACTACGTATTAAGATTGAATGCACCCATGTATATTCTCGCAGGGTTTCTTCACAGGATTTCGACGTACACCTTTTATACAAATATATATATATATTTATATGTATGCGTAAGAGTCTAAAAAACGTTCACTTTAATTCCTTTTTTGCTTTTACTACTATTGTGTTTCTTCTTTCATTTGTCATCATGCAGTGAATGACTGAAACAATAGAGACAGGTATGAAAAAGAAAATTTTTTTCTTTTCAAACGGTAACGGGGGCAACGCGTCGCGTTCCTGAACAGCTTAATCTATTGCACGTATAAAAGCTGAGAACAATACGCTGACATAGCACCCCATTTTTTTTTCTTATCTTCACTTCAACAAACCCTCATCCGTAATTGTAAATGTCTCTCTCTCCCGTTGTTGTTATTGGAACCGGTTTGGCCGGGCTGGCTGCTGCCAATGAATTGGTTAACAAGTATAACATCCCTGTAACCATCCTCGAAAAGGCTTCCTCGATCGGTGGGAACTCTATCAAGGCCTCCAGTGGTATTAACGGTGCTTGCACCGAGACTCAACGTCACTTCCACATCGAGGACTCCCCACGCTTATTTGAAGATGACACCATCAAGTCTGCTAAAGGTAAAGGTGTCCAAGAATTAATGGCTAAGTTGGCCAATGATTCTCCCCTGGCTATTGAATGGTTGAAAAACGAATTTGATTTGAAATTGGACCTATTGGCTCAATTGGGTGGCCACTCTGTGGCAAGAACTCACAGATCGTCTGGGAAGTTGCCTCCAGGTTTCGAAATTGTTTCTGCCTTATCTAACAATTTGAAGAAATTAGCTGAGACTAAACCAGAGTTAGTTAAGATTAACTTAGACAGTAAAGTCGTAGACATCCATGAAAAGGATGGCTCCATTTCTGCTGTAGTGTACGAGGATAAGAATGGCGAAAAGCACATGGTGAGTGCTAACGATGTCGTTTTTTGTTCTGGAGGGTTTGGCTTTTCTAAGGAAATGCTTAAAGAATATGCACCCGAACTGGTGAACTTGCCAACGACAAACGGGCAACAAACAACTGGTGATGGTCAAAGGCTTCTGCAGAAGTTAGGCGCTGATCTGATTGACATGGACCAAATTCAAGTTCATCCAACTGGGTTCATTGATCCAAATGACCGTAGCTCAAGCTGGAAATTCTTGGCTGCCGAATCCTTAAGAGGTCTTGGTGGTATCCTATTAAACCCTATTACCGGTAAAAGATTTGTCAACGAATTGACCACAAGAGATGTAGTCACTGCAGCTATTCAAAAGGTTTGTCCTCAAGAGGATAACAGAGCACTATTGGTTATGGGCGAAAAAATGTACACAGATTTGAAGAATAATTTAGATTTTTACATGTTCAAGAAACTCGTACAGAAATTGACATTATCTCAAGTTGTTTCTGAATATAATTTACCAATCACTGTCGCCCAATTATGCGAGGAATTGCAAACATACTCTTCCTTCACTACCAAGGCTGATCCGTTGGGACGTACCGTTATTCTCAACGAATTTGGCTCTGACGTTACTCCAGAAACTGTGGTTTTTATTGGTGAAGTAACACCGGTTGTCCATTTCACCATGGGTGGTGCTAGAATCAATGTCAAGGCTCAAGTCATTGGCAAGAACGACGAAAGGCTACTAAAAGGCCTGTACGCGGCCGGTGAAGTTTCTGGCGGTGTTCATGGCGCCAATAGGTTGGGTGGTTCAAGTTTGTTAGAATGCGTTGTCTTTGGGAGAACCGCAGCTGAATCTATTGCCAATGACCGCAAGTAACGAATTTTATAAATGAATCATTTCTAAACGATTTTTTAATAGTATATAAGTAGTATTAATATTATTATTATTTTTTTTTTTTTTTTTTCACTTTCGAAGATCGGAAGAGCACACGTCTGAACTCCAGTCACGAGATTCCA
>OBMA010001378.1_pt1 | contig 14813 bp, 5 predicted proteins | sample 1539141 | NCBI WGS metagenome assembly OBMA01 (sample SAMEA3991484, study PRJEB22521) | metagenome | biome: anthropogenic terrestrial biome; feature: sewage plant; material: raw primary sludge | place: Sweden | collected 2012-09-26 | reverse complement strand
GGTGGCGACCTGTTACCTGCTCGGGGTGTCGACCCGCCGGATGGACAAGCTCGTGCAGACCCTGGGGATCACCTCGCTGTCGAAGTCGCAGGTGTCGCGGATGGCCACCGACCTCGACCAGCAGGTGACCGCGTTCCGGACCCGGCCGCTGCATGAGGCGGGACCGTTCACCTTCGTCGCGGCGGACGCGAACGGGCCGGACTCATCCAGCCGGCGAGGGGTCTGTCCGATTAACGGTGGGCGGCATCTGGCGTTTACTGGTTGTTCCCTGCCGGGTCGAGACGGCCCGGGAAGGTGATTGCGAACGCGTTGAGTGCCGGCTTCCACCGGTTCATCCATCGTGTCTTGGCGGTCCCGGTGGGGTCAAGGGATCGGGCCACGAGGTAGAGGCACTTGAGGGCGGCCTGGTCGGTCGGGAAGTGACCTCGGGCGCGGACGGCCCGGCGGAAGCGGGCGTTCAGGCTCTCGATCGCGTTCGTGGTGCAGATGACCCGGCGGATCTCGACGTCGTAGTCGAGGAACGGGATGAACTCGGTCCAGGCGGAACGCCACAGCCCGATCGCCGCCGGGTACTTGGTGCCCCACTTCTCGGCGAACTCCTCGAACCGGGCCGCGGCCGCGGCCTCGGTCGGGGCGGTGTAGACCGGTTTGATGTCGCGGGCGATCTGGTCCCAGTTCTGACGGGCGGCGTACTTGAACGTGTTCCTCAGAAGATGAATGACACACGTCTGAACGGTGGTGTGCTCCCACACGGTGTTCACCGCCTCCGGCAGACCCTTCAGCCCGTCACACACGAGCATGAGCACGTCGACGACGCCGCGGTTCTTCAGTTCGGTGAGCACGTTCAGCCAGTGTTTGGCGCCTTCACCGCCGGCCCCGGCCCAGATCCCCAGAATGTCTCGCTGCCCATCGACGGTGACGCCGATGGCCACGTAGAACGCCTTGTTGGTGACCTGTCCGTCGCGGACCTTGACGTGGATCGCGTCGATGAACACCACCGGGTACACCGAGTCCAGTGGCCGGTTGGCCCATTCGGTCATCTCCTCGACCACTTTGTCGGTGATCCGGGAGATGGTGTCCTTGCTCATCGCTTGGCCGTAGGTGTCGGCGAAGAACGCACAGATCTCACCAGAGGTGAGTCCTTTCGCCGACAACGACAACACCATCGCATCAACCCCGGACAGCCGGCGCTGCCGCTTACGGACCACAAGGGGTTCGAACGAGCCGTGCCGGTCCCTGGGCACCTCGATGCTGACCGGGCCCAGCTCGGTGTGAACCGTCTTCACCCTCGTTCCGTTGCGCTCGTTGGGCTGCTCGGCGCCGGCCTTGGTGTCCCGGTCGCCGTGCTCGTAGCCCAGATGTTCGTCGAGCTCGGCCTCCAGGGCGGTTTCCAGGACCTGCTTGGTCAGCGCCGCCAACGGGCTGCCGGGCCCGACCAGCGACACCCCCTCAGCCCGGGCCTGCTCGATCAGCTGCGCAGCTACCGAACCCGGCGCCGCCTTCCTCGGATTTGCCACATCGGTCATCGTGTCGGTCACGAGAACCTGCCTTCCTCACCAGGCATTCACCCGGCGTGTCGGGCCAGACCCGCCCACCGTTTATCTGACAGTCCCGTGAAGAGCCGTTTTAGCCACACGCCTCTAGATAACTCATTATCTTGTCGTGTTGGTGTCGCTTAGTCATTATCTTGTCGGGCTGGCATACTCGCTGGTGCGCCAGATTCGGGTTGTTCTCGATTCAAGAGGTTCACAGATCCCAGTCGACCGCCTTGTCGCGGTAACCAGCGACCGAGACGGTCACGCGGGCAATCACGAACGTGGTTTCGTGTTCTTTTGTCACCGGGTCGACCCGAACGGTCTTTCGAAATGGGACGGATACCCTGTGCCCGGTCGGAGATGATGTCACCGTTCCTCCGACAGATCCGGGGTCGACTCGGACAATGCCGGCCTTGGGCTCCCCAGTCTTGGCGTCTAACGCCGTTACAGTCACCTGCACCGAGCCTTCCCTGCCTGAAGGAACGACCAGGGGAACTGGTGCAAAGCGAACCACGAGCTCAGCCGAGGGTGGCGGGAGTGGCAGGTTTGGCGGGGGTGGGTTAAGTATCTCCAGGGTGATAGCCGTGGGATCGTGGTCAGATAGCTGCCCGCATGGAACCGTTGTGGGTTCGCTCGACTTGTACGTCTCATGCTTGCCGACCCAGATCAGGTCGATCCCGCTGCCGGCAACGACGGTCATCGACTCAAGCAATCGAGCGGCCAGAGGGTCGTCCTGCCCCGTGTTGAAGTCACCGCCCAGGACAGGCCACACCGATGCTGGGGTCTGGGCCGCCTGCTGAGCGAGCAGACTCATGTGGTTGGCCATGTATTCACTGTGAACATGATGAGTGACGTGGGTGGACCTTACCCGGCTCTTCCCAGATGAGGGTGTAGCGCACGTCGCGCGGCGGGCCGGCGCGTCGGTGGCCGGATAGAGGTCGAGGTCTCCCGAGGATGAGAGCTCCTACACACTCAGCCCGAAAGACCTCGACGTGCACGACGCTACCGTCGGCGGGCGCGCTGATGCGTTCGCCAGCCCCGACCTGACTGCCTTCTGCCGCCTCGACGAACTCGGCCTCGTTGTCACCGGGCAGCGACTCGAGCCGGATCGTGCCGTATTGGCCTGCCAGGTGGTCGAGCCCGACCAGTGGTGCCGGCGCTGCGGCTGCGAAGGGAGACCACGTGACACCGTGGTCCGACGGCTTGCCCACGAACCACTGGGCTGGCGGCCCACGACGCTGGAGGTCGTCGTGCGCCGTTACCGCTGCAGCGGCTGCGGGTATGTGTGGCGCCAGGACACCACCGCCGCGGCCGAGCCCCGGGCCAAGTTGTCTCGGCGCGCTCTGCGGTGGGCGCTGGAAGGGATCGTGGTCCAGCACCTGACCGTGGCTCGGGTCGCCGAGGGGCTCGGGGTGGCCTGGGACACCGCCAACGACGCCGTTCTGGCCGAGGGCAAGCGGGTGCTGATCGACGAGGAGCACCGCTTCGAGGGGGTGAAGGTCGTCGGGGTCGATGAGCACGTGTGGAGGCACACCCGTCGCGGCGACAGGTACGTCACCGTGATCATCGACCTCACCCCAGTGCGAGATGGCACCGGCCCGGCACGGCTGCTGGACATGGTCGAAGGACGCTCCAAGCAGGCGTTCAAGACCTGGCTGGCCGACCGCCCGCAGGAGTGGCGCGACGGCGTGGAGGTGGTCGCGATGGACGGCTTCACCGGGTTCAAGACCGCCGCCGTCGAGGAACTGCCCGACGTGGTGACCGTGCTAGATCCCTTCCACGTCACGCGCCTCGCTGGCGAGGCGCTCGATGAGTGCCGACGGCGAGTTCAGCAGGCCATCTGTGGGCACCGCGGCCGCAAGGGCGACCCGCTCTATGCCGCCCGCCGGACCCTGTCCACCGGCGCCGACCTGCTCAACGACAAGCAGAAGGACCGACTGGACACCCTGTTCGCCGACGACGCCCACGTCGAGGTCGAGGTCACCTGGAGCGTCTACCAGCGCATGATCGCCGCCTACCGCCACGAGAACCGGCGCCACGGCCGCGAGCTGATGGCCCGGCTCATCGACTCGATCAGCACCGGCGTCCCCAAGGCCCTGGTCGAGATCACCAAGCTCGGCAGGACGCTGAAGAAGCGCGCCGCCGACCTCCTGGCCTACTTCGACCGGCCCAGCACCTCCAACGGGCCCACCGAGGCGATCAACGGCAGGCTCGAGCACCTGCGCGGCTCGGCGCTGGGGTTCCGCAACCTGACCAACTACATCGCCAGATCCCTGCTCGAGACCGGCGGGTTCAGACCCCGACTACACCCTGGATTCGGATGAGCCTTGCCGGTAACGTTCTGCAAGGAAGGCGCGGTCTTGGACGCGGCGAGGTGCGCGAAGAGTGGGGGCACGCTCGCCCGGCTCCGATCGTGGCGCAGCCTGCCGACCACCCTGGCTCATCACCCACTCACATGTGAAAAACAGCGGGCCGAGAGGAGATCCATCGATGATCGTTCCCAGGTACTACGAGGACTTGGCCGTTCTGCACGAGAACACGCTCCCGGCACGTTCCTACTACATCCCGAGTTCCACGCCGCTCGACCCCGGTCCGGAGGCTCGTGACTCCTCCGATCGTCTGCAGCTGCTGAACGGTGAGTGGTCGTTCCGGTACTTCGAGAGCATCCACGAGCTTCGGGACCACTTCTACGAGCGCGACTTCCCCGCGGGCGGTTTCGATCGTGTGCCGGTGCCGAGCACGTGGCAGCACCAGGGCTACGACCACCACCAGTACACGAACATCCGCTACCCCTTCCCGCTCGATCCGCCGTTCGTCCCGCAGGACAATCCGTGCGGCGCGTACGTCCACGAGTTCGAGTACACGCCCAGTGAAAACGCCCCGAGCTCTCATCTCACCTTCGAAGGCGTCGACTCCTGCTTCTACGTGTGGCTCAACGGCAAGTACGTCGGCTACAGCCAGGTCTCGCACGCCACCGCCGAGTTCGACGTCACCGAGATCATCGAGCCGGGCACCAACCGCCTGGCCGTCCTTGTACTCAAGTGGTGCGACGGCAGCTACCTGGAAGATCAGGACAAGTTCCGCGTCAGCGGGATCTTCGGCGACGTCTACCTGCTCTCGCGGCCGGCCTCCGTCCTCTTCGACCACTTCACCACCACGACGATCGACACGACGGGGGCCACGGTCGAGATCCGGGGGCTCTACCGCGGCAAGTCCGTGCCGACCTCCGCCGAACTCACCGACGCCGATGGGACGCGCGTCGCAAGCGGTGAGTTGCAGGAGTTCTCCGGCGACGACACGTACACCCACCGGGTCCAGCTGCGCGTTGAGGACCCGCAGCTGTGGACCGCCGAGAATCCTTACCTCTATACCCTCACCCTCACCTCACCGCAGGAGGTCGTCACCGACCGCGTCGGCATCCGTGAGATCACGGTCGTGAATGCCGTCGTCCACGTCAATGGGCAGCCGATCAAGCTGCGCGGCGTCAACCGCCACGACTCCGACCCGGTCACCGGCCCGGCCATCGACCTCGATCACATGAAAACCGACCTGCGGTTGATGAAGCAGCACAACATCAACGCGGTGCGCACCGCTCACTATCCAAACGCGCCGCGCTTTTACCAGCTGTGCGACGAATATGGATTCTTCGTCATGGGCGAGGCCGACAACGAGAGCCACGGCACCCAGTTCCAGTTCCTGGAGGACCCCTCCTTCGCGAATCAGGTCGAACACTGGAACGAGCCGATCGCGGACAACCCCGAGTGGATCGAGGCGACCCTCGACCGCACCCGACTTTGCGTCATCCGTGAGAAGAACCGCCCGAGCATCGTCATGTGGTCGGCGGGCAACGAGGGCGCATACGGGTGCACTTTCGAAGCCGCGCTCGCGTGGATGGCCGAGTTCGACCCCACCCGCCTTACGCACTACGAGAGCGCCTTCTACCGTAACAGCAAGCGGAAGTACGACTACTCGAACATCGACCTCTACAGCCGGATGTACCCCGCGCTGCACGAGATTCACGAGTACCTCGATTCCGACCCGGACAAGCCGTTCATCCTCGTGGAATACAGCCACGCCATGGGCAACGGCCCCGGTGACCTCGAAAACTACTGGGAGATCATCCGGGCCGACGAGCGCATGTGCGGCGGCTTCGTGTGGGAATGGTGCGACCACGCCGTCTACAAGGGCAAGGCCGACAACGGCAAGGACATCTATTTCTATGGCGGTGACCACGGCGAAGACATCCACGACGGCAACTTCTGCATGGATGGTCTCGTCTACCCCGATCGCACGCCCCACACGGGTCTGTTGGAGCTCAAGAACGTCCACCGGCCTGTCCGCGTCCTCGGGTTCGACCAGCACACCGGCCGGCTCACCCTGCGCAACGACATGGACTTCACCGATCTGCGCGATCACATCTACCTGACCTGCGGAGTCGTTTGCGACGGCGAGGTGGTCAAGACTGTGCGCGTCGATCTCGACGAGAGCGTGCCGCCGCGGTCCGAGACAACCGTGACGCTCACGCCGACCGTGCCCGAGGCGGGCACCTGCCACCTGCTCGTGACGTCTCATCTGAAGGGCGAGGTGCCATTCCTCACGGAGGGGCATGAGCTCGGCTTCGACGAACTCGAACTGACCACCGCCGATGGACGCAACCAGAGGGCGGTCGCTCTCCTGGAGGGCACCGAGCCGGGCTCGGGCCGGTTGCGCGTCACCGAGGACGCCTCCTCCATCACCGTCGAGTCCGCGGCGTTCCGGTACGCCTTCGACACGCGCACAGGGCTGCCCCAGACCATGACCCTCGGCGGTCGGGATCTGCTCGATGCTCCCGCGCAGATCAATATCTGGCGGGCACCGACGGACAACGACATGAACATCAAAGCCGAGTGGAGACGCGCCCACTACGACGCCGCCTCGGCACGCGCCTACTCCGCAAGCGTCGAGCCAGGCGCGGATGCGGTGACGCTCACCTTCCCCCTCGCGGTCGTGGCGCCCACGATCCAGCCGATCCTGAAGGTGGAGGCCGCCTGGCACGTGAACACCTCCGGTGCGGTGCAGGCGTCCCTCTCAGTGAGGCGTGACCCTGCCTTTCCGTCGCTGCCCCGCTTCGGGATCAGGCTGTTCCTGCCTAAGGAGATGTCGCAGGTTACCTATTGCGGCTTGGGTCCGTTCGAGAGCTACGTCGACAAACGCCGAGCTTCCCATCACGGCCTCTTTAGCTCCGACGTCTTCCGCCTGCACGAGGACTACCTGCGTCCGCAGGAGAACGGCAGCCACGCGGACTGTGACTACGTCATCGTGGCCGGAGGCGGTCTGTCCCTCACCGCCGTGGGGAGCGAGACCTTCTCCTTCAACGCCTCCCCTTACACGCAGGAAGAGCTGGCGAGACGTGCCCACAGCTATGAACTCGTACCGGCGGGCAGCACCGTTTTGTGCCTGGACCACGCCAACGCCGGGATCGGGTCCAACAGCTGCGGTCCTGAACTCCTCGAAAAGTACCGCGTGGATGCCGAGACGTTCCGGTTCGACATCACCCTGATTCCCACCATCGAGCAGTGAACTAGTGAAGGGTCACAACGACGTGCCTGCCACCCAAGAGAAGACGTACCTCAAGTGGTACAACAAGATCGGTTATGGATCGGGCGATGTCGGCGGGAACGTCGTGTATGCGTTCCTGTCCGCGTTCGTCATGATCTACCTCACCGATGCCGTGGGCTTGAACCCAGGCATCATCGGCACATTGATCATGGCCTCCCGGCTTTTCGACGGGGTCAGTGACCTCTTCTTCGGAAACCTCATCGACCGCACGCACACGAAGATGGGCAAGGCACGTCCGTGGATGTTCTGGGCGTACTTCGGTTGCGCCGCCACGCTCATCGCCACCTTCGCGATCCCGACCAACGTCGGCCAGACCGCGCAATACGCCTGGTTCTTCATCGCCTACACGCTGCTGAACGCGGTCTTCTTCACGGCCAACAACATCGCCTTCTCGGCGTTGACGGCGCTCATCACCAAGAACGGTGCCGAGCGTGTGCAGATGGGCTCCATCCGCTTCATGTTCGCCTTCGGGACGAGCATGCTCATCCAGACCTTCACCGTCGCAGGTGTGCAACAGTTCGGTGGCGGCGCCGAGGGCTGGCGCACGATCGCCATCATCTACGCCGTGATCGGGCTAGCCGTGAACTCGCTGTCGGTGTTCTCGGTGCGCGAGCTTTCGCGCGAGGAGCTTGCGGACCGGCCGGGCGCCCACCATGACCCCGCGGAGCTCGCCGAGGTGGAGGTGACCAGCTTCAAGGAGGCCGCGAAGCTCGTGGTGGCCAACAAGTACTACCTCATCATCCTACTCGTGTTCCTCCTGGCGCAGATCTTCACCGCGACGCTCAACATGGGGATCTACTTCATGACGTACATCCTCGGCGACGCGAACCTTCTCGGAGTCTTCGCGTGGGCGATCAACGCGCCGTTGATCATCGGTCTGCTCTTCACCCCGTTCCTCGTGAAGCGGTTCGGTGAGATGTACCGGGTGAACATCACCGGGTATGTGATCGCGGTCGTCGGCCGGCTCGGTGTTCTCGTCGCGGCGTACATGGGCAGCATTCCCCTCATGCTCCTCTTCGCGGGCCTGGCCTCGCTCGGGATGAGCCCGCTGCAAGGCACGTTGAACGCACTGATAGCCGAGGCGTCCGAGTACACCTACCTCACCAAGAACCGGCGCATCGATGGGGTCATGTACTCCTGTACCTCGTTCGGCGTGAAGCTGGGCGGCGGAATCGGGACGGCACTGGCAGGATGGCTGCTCGCATGGAGTGGCTACGTCGGTGGTGCGGACACGCAGCCGGAGTCCGCGCTGCAGATGATCAGCTTCATGTACCTGTGGATCCCGGCCATCATGAACTTCATCATCCTGCTGCTGCTGACGCGCCTCGACGTGGAGAAGGCCAATAGGAGGGTCAAGGCGGAGATCGCCGTCACCGCGTGACGCCTCGCGCTCTTTCCGAAGACCCTGCTCGAGTCTGCTTCTTCACGGGATGGTTGTGCTGGGGTTCCGCAGCTGATTTCGTGGAAAGAGAGCGGATCGGGGGGTTGTGGGGGATTGCGTGATCAGCTGCTGACACGTCGTGTCACTAGGGGCGGGGGTTTGCCCTGGTCAGGTGCCTTTGGGGGCTCTTCCCAGATGAGGGTGTAGCGCACGTCGCGCGGCGGGCCGGCGCGTCGGTGGCCGGATAGAGGTCGAGGTCTCCCGAGGATGAGAGCTCCTACACACTCAGCCCGAAAGACCTCGACGTGCACGACGCTACCGTCGGCGGGCGCGCTGATGCGTTCGCCAGCCCCGACCTGACTGCCTTCTGCCGCCTCGACGAACTCGGCCTCGTTGTCACCGGGCAGCGACTCGAGCCGGATCGTGCCGTATTGGCCTGCCAGGTGGTCGAGCCCGACCAGTGGTGCCGGCGCTGCGGCTGCGAAGGGAGACCACGTGACACCGTGGTCCGACGGCTTGCCCACGAACCACTGGGCTGGCGGCCCACGACGCTGGAGGTCGTCGTGCGCCGTTACCGCTGCAGCGGCTGCGGGTATGTGTGGCGCCAGGACACCACCGCCGCGGCCGAGCCCCGGGCCAAGTTGTCTCGGCGCGCTCTGCGGTGGGCGCTGGAAGGGATCGTGGTCCAGCACCTGACCGTGGCTCGGGTCGCCGAGGGGCTCGGGGTGGCCTGGGACACCGCCAACGACGCCGTTCTGGCCGAGGGCAAGCGGGTGCTGATCGACGAGGAGCACCGCTTCGAGGGGGTGAAGGTCGTCGGGGTCGATGAGCACGTGTGGAGGCACACCCGTCGCGGCGACAGGTACGTCACCGTGATCATCGACCTCACCCCAGTGCGAGATGGCACCGGCCCGGCACGGCTGCTGGACATGGTCGAAGGACGCTCCAAGCAGGCGTTCAAGACCTGGCTGGCCGACCGCCCGCAGGAGTGGCGCGACGGCGTGGAGGTGGTCGCGATGGACGGCTTCACCGGGTTCAAGACCGCCGCCGTCGAGGAACTGCCCGACGTGGTGACCGTGCTAGATCCCTTCCACGTCACGCGCCTCGCTGGCGAGGCGCTCGATGAGTGCCGACGGCGAGTTCAGCAGGCCATCTGTGGGCACCGCGGCCGCAAGGGCGACCCGCTCTATGCCGCCCGCCGGACCCTGTCCACCGGCGCCGACCTGCTCAACGACAAGCAGAAGGACCGACTGGACACCCTGTTCGCCGACGACGCCCACGTCGAGGTCGAGGTCACCTGGAGCGTCTACCAGCGCATGATCGCCGCCTACCGCCACGAGAACCGGCGCCACGGCCGCGAGCTGATGGCCCGGCTCATCGACTCGATCAGCACCGGCGTCCCCAAGGCCCTGGTCGAGATCACCAAGCTCGGCAGGACGCTGAAGAAGCGCGCCGCCGACCTCCTGGCCTACTTCGACCGGCCCAGCACCTCCAACGGGCCCACCGAGGCGATCAACGGCAGGCTCGAGCACCTGCGCGGCTCGGCGCTGGGGTTCCGCAACCTGACCAACTACATCGCCAGATCCCTGCTCGAGACCGGCGGGTTCAGACCCCGACTACACCCTGGATTCGGATGAGCCTTGCCGGTAACGTTCTGCAAGGAAGGCGCGGTCTTGGACGCGGCGAGGTGCGCGAAGAGTGGGGGCACGCTCGCCCGGCTCCGATCGTGGCGCAGCCTGCCGACCACCCTGGCTCATCACCCACTCACATGTGAAAAACAGCGGGCCGAGAGGAGATCCATCGATGATCGTTCCCAGGTACTACGAGGACTTGGCCGTTCTGCACGAGAACACGCTCCCGGCACGTTCCTACTACATCCCGAGTTCCACGCCGCTCGACCCCGGTCCGGAGGCTCGTGACTCCTCCGATCGTCTGCAGCTGCTGAACGGTGAGTGGTCGTTCCGGTACTTCGAGAGCATCCACGAGCTTCGGGACCACTTCTACGAGCGCGACTTCCCCGCGGGCGGTTTCGATCGTGTGCCGGTGCCGAGCACGTGGCAGCACCAGGGCTACGACCACCACCAGTACACGAACATCCGCTACCCCTTCCCGCTCGATCCGCCGTTCGTCCCGCAGGACAATCCGTGCGGCGCGTACGTCCACGAGTTCGAGTACACGCCCAGTGAAAACGCCCCGAGCTCTCATCTCACCTTCGAAGGCGTCGACTCCTGCTTCTACGTGTGGCTCAACGGCAAGTACGTCGGCTACAGCCAGGTCTCGCACGCCACCGCCGAGTTCGACGTCACCGAGATCATCGAGCCGGGCACCAACCGCCTGGCCGTCCTTGTACTCAAGTGGTGCGACGGCAGCTACCTGGAAGATCAGGACAAGTTCCGCGTCAGCGGGATCTTCGGCGACGTCTACCTGCTCTCGCGGCCGGCCTCCGTCCTCTTCGACCACTTCACCACCACGACGATCGACACGACGGGGGCCACGGTCGAGATCCGGGGGCTCTACCGCGGCAAGTCCGTGCCGACCTCCGCCGAACTCACCGACGCCGATGGGACGCGCGTCGCAAGCGGTGAGTTGCAGGAGTTCTCCGGCGACGACACGTACACCCACCGGGTCCAGCTGCGCGTTGAGGACCCGCAGCTGTGGACCGCCGAGAATCCTTACCTCTATACCCTCACCCTCACCTCACCGCAGGAGGTCGTCACCGACCGCGTCGGCATCCGTGAGATCACGGTCGTGAATGCCGTCGTCCACGTCAATGGGCAGCCGATCAAGCTGCGCGGCGTCAACCGCCACGACTCCGACCCGGTCACCGGCCCGGCCATCGACCTCGATCACATGAAAACCGACCTGCGGTTGATGAAGCAGCACAACATCAACGCGGTGCGCACCGCTCACTATCCAAACGCGCCGCGCTTTTACCAGCTGTGCGACGAATATGGATTCTTCGTCATGGGCGAGGCCGACAACGAGAGCCACGGCACCCAGTTCCAGTTCCTGGAGGACCCCTCCTTCGCGAATCAGGTCGAACACTGGAACGAGCCGATCGCGGACAACCCCGAGTGGATCGAGGCGACCCTCGACCGCACCCGACTTTGCGTCATCCGTGAGAAGAACCGCCCGAGCATCGTCATGTGGTCGGCGGGCAACGAGGGCGCATACGGGTGCACTTTCGAAGCCGCGCTCGCGTGGATGGCCGAGTTCGACCCCACCCGCCTTACGCACTACGAGAGCGCCTTCTACCGTAACAGCAAGCGGAAGTACGACTACTCGAACATCGACCTCTACAGCCGGATGTACCCCGCGCTGCACGAGATTCACGAGTACCTCGATTCCGACCCGGACAAGCCGTTCATCCTCGTGGAATACAGCCACGCCATGGGCAACGGCCCCGGTGACCTCGAAAACTACTGGGAGATCATCCGGGCCGACGAGCGCATGTGCGGCGGCTTCGTGTGGGAATGGTGCGACCACGCCGTCTACAAGGGCAAGGCCGACAACGGCAAGGACATCTATTTCTATGGCGGTGACCACGGCGAAGACATCCACGACGGCAACTTCTGCATGGATGGTCTCGTCTACCCCGATCGCACGCCCCACACGGGTCTGTTGGAGCTCAAGAACGTCCACCGGCCTGTCCGCGTCCTCGGGTTCGACCAGCACACCGGCCGGCTCACCCTGCGCAACGACATGGACTTCACCGATCTGCGCGATCACATCTACCTGACCTGCGGAGTCGTTTGCGACGGCGAGGTGGTCAAGACTGTGCGCGTCGATCTCGACGAGAGCGTGCCGCCGCGGTCCGAGACAACCGTGACGCTCACGCCGACCGTGCCCGAGGCGGGCACCTGCCACCTGCTCGTGACGTCTCATCTGAAGGGCGAGGTGCCATTCCTCACGGAGGGGCATGAGCTCGGCTTCGACGAACTCGAACTGACCACCGCCGATGGACGCAACCAGAGGGCGGTCGCTCTCCTGGAGGGCACCGAGCCGGGCTCGGGCCGGTTGCGCGTCACCGAGGACGCCTCCTCCATCACCGTCGAGTCCGCGGCGTTCCGGTACGCCTTCGACACGCGCACAGGGCTGCCCCAGACCATGACCCTCGGCGGTCGGGATCTGCTCGATGCTCCCGCGCAGATCAATATCTGGCGGGCACCGACGGACAACGACATGAACATCAAAGCCGAGTGGAGACGCGCCCACTACGACGCCGCCTCGGCACGCGCCTACTCCGCAAGCGTCGAGCCAGGCGCGGATGCGGTGACGCTCACCTTCCCCCTCGCGGTCGTGGCGCCCACGATCCAGCCGATCCTGAAGGTGGAGGCCGCCTGGCACGTGAACACCTCCGGTGCGGTGCAGGCGTCCCTCTCAGTGAGGCGTGACCCTGCCTTTCCGTCGCTGCCCCGCTTCGGGATCAGGCTGTTCCTGCCTAAGGAGATGTCGCAGGTTACCTATTGCGGCTTGGGTCCGTTCGAGAGCTACGTCGACAAACGCCGAGCTTCCCATCACGGCCTCTTTAGCTCCGACGTCTTCCGCCTGCACGAGGACTACCTGCGTCCGCAGGAGAACGGCAGCCACGCGGACTGTGACTACGTCATCGTGGCCGGAGGCGGTCTGTCCCTCACCGCCGTGGGGAGCGAGACCTTCTCCTTCAACGCCTCCCCTTACACGCAGGAAGAGCTGGCGAGACGTGCCCACAGCTATGAACTCGTACCGGCGGGCAGCACCGTTTTGTGCCTGGACCACGCCAACGCCGGGATCGGGTCCAACAGCTGCGGTCCTGAACTCCTCGAAAAGTACCGCGTGGATGCCGAGACGTTCCGGTTCGACATCACCCTGATTCCCACCATCGAGCAGTGAACTAGTGAAGGGTCACAACGACGTGCCTGCCACCCAAGAGAAGACGTACCTCAAGTGGTACAACAAGATCGGTTATGGATCGGGCGATGTCGGCGGGAACGTCGTGTATGCGTTCCTGTCCGCGTTCGTCATGATCTACCTCACCGATGCCGTGGGCTTGAACCCAGGCATCATCGGCACATTGATCATGGCCTCCCGGCTTTTCGACGGGGTCAGTGACCTCTTCTTCGGAAACCTCATCGACCGCACGCACACGAAGATGGGCAAGGCACGTCCGTGGATGTTCTGGGCGTACTTCGGTTGCGCCGCCACGCTCATCGCCACCTTCGCGATCCCGACCAACGTCGGCCAGACCGCGCAATACGCCTGGTTCTTCATCGCCTACACGCTGCTGAACGCGGTCTTCTTCACGGCCAACAACATCGCCTTCTCGGCGTTGACGGCGCTCATCACCAAGAACGGTGCCGAGCGTGTGCAGATGGGCTCCATCCGCTTCATGTTCGCCTTCGGGACGAGCATGCTCATCCAGACCTTCACCGTCGCAGGTGTGCAACAGTTCGGTGGCGGCGCCGAGGGCTGGCGCACGATCGCCATCATCTACGCCGTGATCGGGCTAGCCGTGAACTCGCTGTCGGTGTTCTCGGTGCGCGAGCTTTCGCGCGAGGAGCTTGCGGACCGGCCGGGCGCCCACCATGACCCCGCGGAGCTCGCCGAGGTGGAGGTGACCAGCTTCAAGGAGGCCGCGAAGCTCGTGGTGGCCAACAAGTACTACCTCATCATCCTACTCGTGTTCCTCCTGGCGCAGATCTTCACCGCGACGCTCAACATGGGGATCTACTTCATGACGTACATCCTCGGCGACGCGAACCTTCTCGGAGTCTTCGCGTGGGCGATCAACGCGCCGTTGATCATCGGTCTGCTCTTCACCCCGTTCCTCGTGAAGCGGTTCGGTGAGATGTACCGGGTGAACATCACCGGGTATGTGATCGCGGTCGTCGGCCGGCTCGGTGTTCTCGTCGCGGCGTACATGGGCAGCATTCCCCTCATGCTCCTCTTCGCGGGCCTGGCCTCGCTCGGGATGAGCCCGCTGCAAGGCACGTTGAACGCACTGATAGCCGAGGCGTCCGAGTACACCTACCTCACCAAGAACCGGCGCATCGATGGGGTCATGTACTCCTGTACCTCGTTCGGCGTGAAGCTGGGCGGCGGAATCGGGACGGCACTGGCAGGATGGCTGCTCGCATGGAGTGGCTACGTCGGTGGTGCGGACACGCAGCCGGAGTCCGCGCTGCAGATGATCAGCTTCATGTACCTGTGGATCCCGGCCATCATGAACTTCATCATCCTGCTGCTGCTGACGCGCCTCGACGTGGAGAAGGCCAATAGGAGGGTCAAGGCGGAGATCGCCGTCACCGCGTGACGCCTCG
>OBMA010001375.1_pt1 | contig 14828 bp, 7 predicted proteins | sample 1539141 | NCBI WGS metagenome assembly OBMA01 (sample SAMEA3991484, study PRJEB22521) | metagenome | biome: anthropogenic terrestrial biome; feature: sewage plant; material: raw primary sludge | place: Sweden | collected 2012-09-26 | reverse complement strand
TCTTCCGATCTATCATACACATTGGGTTCTGAGCATTCATTGAAATGAATGTAACTAAGCTGAACAATGTTACAGCAACAAATTTTGAAAGTAAAGATGTTTTCATAAAAATAAAATTTAAAGTGTTTGAAAATTATTTAATTATACAATTTGTATTGGGTTGTTGTTGAAAAATTTATTCTTGCTAATTAATTGTTATGGAATAGTTTATTCTTGAATCAGCAATTTTAATTCTACATTCTTTGGTGTTTTTAATCCACGTCCAGTTTATAGCTTCTTGGTCTGAACTGAACTTGTTTTGTTTAACAAATTTAATTTTCTTCCCGTTTGACTTAATTACTTGAGGCTTTCTCTCGATCCCGTTTAATATCAATACTATATCACGTTTATCTGCCTGTTTAAAACCCTTATCGTTGGCTGTAATCACAATTTTGTATCCGTTTGATATTGTTGTTGTACATTGAAAAAGTGTTCGAGAGAATACGTCTTTTAGGTATCCTAAATCTTCGCCATTATCTTCGTACAAATCAAAACTTGCTGTTTCGCCTATATTATCAGGGAAAATGTGAACATAAAGCGGATATTCTTTTTGTTCATGAATGTATTGCATAACAGGCATCATAGGTATTATTGAGCCTTTTTTTACAAACATTGGAATAATATTCAATGGCGAGTTAAACATAATACTTTGCCCACCTGAGTATTTAGTCTGTTTGTTATTAAAATCAATCCATTCACCTTCGGGCAAATAAACTTTCTTAACTCGCTCCCCCTTTTTTACTACGGGAGCAATTAATAGTTCTTTACCAAACATAAACTGGTTTTCAGTTTGGATTGCTTCTGTATCATTCGGAAATTCCATAAAAAGCCCTCTATTTATTGGTAGCCCAGTATCATGAGCCTCCCGTGCATAGCTGTAAATAAAAGGGAACAATTGGTATTTAAGCTCAATTGCTGCTTTGCAGTTAGTTTCGGCAGTTTCGCCAAACTTCCAGGGTTCTACCGCATTGTCACCCTCATGGTGTGCACGGCTCAAAGGGTTAAACACTCCAAATTGCATCCAACGTGTATATAACTCCGCCATGGCAGGATAATTGGTTATATCTCCACAGTAACCCGATATGTCGGTAGTCCAGAAAGGAATTCCGCCCAACCCGGCTGAAATACCAATTTGTATCTGATTCGCCAGTTGTCCCCAACCTTCAAGAACGTCATTTCCATTTCCACTATCGCCTGTCCATCCAAATGTGTAGCGTTGTAATCCTGCATAAGCTGCACGGGTCATTTGAAATATGCGCTTATCCGGATTTCGTTTTTCAAATTGTTCTTTCACAACTTTATCCCATGTTAATCCAAATACGTTATGTATTTCATCGTGCATTCCTGCATGATGTTTCATGTTTAATCTGTCAACATCTTCTTCATTACTCCAAGCAGGTTCGCCCATATCAGTCCAAAAACCTTTTACTCCATCATCCAATGGCTTTTGTTGGTATTTGCCCCACCAGTTTGCAACTTCAGGATTAGTAAAATCTACCACTCCGCAATTTCCTCCCCAAGGCCAAGGCATATCATATGATTTTCCGCTGCGAAAATCCTTTACCAGAAAACCCAGACTGTCCGCTTCCGTCCATTGATTATTATTTGCCTTTGAAATAACAGGATCCTGCGACAAAATCATCTTAAATCCTTTGTCTTTGAGTTTGGATACCATTTCACGAGGATTATGATAATTTCCTTGTCTCCACTCAAAATTTTGCAAATGTTGTGTCCAACCAATATCCTGATAAATCACATCACAAGGAATTTGTCTTTTTCTAAATTCTGAAGCAATTTCAATTGCCTGCTTTTCACTAGTGTAAAGCCCCCGGCTTTGCGAAAATCCGAATGCCCAATTTGGAGGCATTATGGGTTTGCCTGTCAGCGTAATATATTGACTTAATATTTCTTTATAATCCTTGCCGAAAATAAAATAATATATAAACTCACCATCAGGAGCTTCAAATGAATAATAATCATCCGACTCTGTTCCAAACTTAAACTCTGTTTTGTAGGTATTATCCAAAAATATTCCGTATTGATAATTACTCAAGAAAAAGGGAATGCTTTTGTATAGTGGATCTTCTGTAGTACTGTAACATGGCTTGTCACTGTTCCACATTTTATACTCACGACCACGACGGTTCAATGACCCTGTTTTTTCTCCCAGACCGAAAAAAAGTTCATCTTTGCGCAATATCTTATATGCTTTTTTTCTCTTTTTGTCGGCATCTGATAGATGCCCGTTATCTTTATAGTCGCTAAAAACCAGTTTTTGCCATTTATCAAATATCTGTAATTGCATCGGATTTTTATTAACCCTAATGCGCAGTTTGCTTGTATATAGCTCATAGCAAGCAGATTGATCGCTTACTTCAATTTTAGTACTAATTCCTAGTGAATCATTGATTACAGCAAAGGATGGTTTGTTTTGCTCTAAAACACCTTTCGGATCGTACCATACTTTTATTACCGACTCGCTACATATTTTAAGTGATAATTTAGTATTATCAGAACAGTTAAACTGAACTTCATTACCTTTCAAGCTGTATGAAGTACACTCCCCGGCAAATAAAATTGCCGGGAGAAGTACAAATAGAAAGCCCAATATAGATTTATACCTTTTCATTAAGTTATTTCCAACTGTATTTAGTATTCGACAACTATCATATCCCAATATTTCAATGATGGGAGCGTTACCGTCACATTGTTTCCTGTTTGAACAAACTGTAGATTCTGAGCTACTCCGCGATTAACATCGGGTGAGGCAAACCACACTTTAGAAACAGTGCCGGAAACATTTACGCTTACTTCGGGGGCATCTATCAGATTGGGTTCTGCTTGAGTTCCCTTAGGATCACGCCAAACCATTGTATTTGCATCAGTAAAGTTTATCAGGTGGTAAATATCTTTTCCATTTACTTTTTTTCCAATAGTAGCGACCTGCCCTTTAGCTGCCGGCCAACGAGTTGCAACAATATTACTGTTGGTAAAAGCCACCTCTGCTGCCTGAAAATCACCTCCATCCCTAAGCAGATTTTGATAAGCAACCATAAAGTCATAATAGTTTATTAATTCTTTGCCCAAATCTGCTTTTAATTGTAAATTGTTGCTGGGGAAATATTCATTAATGAGGTAATGCTCGCCTAATTCTAAATGTGATCCACCCCACGCAAAAATGGCTGAGTTTGCCAACAAAATTCCAGGTTTGTTTACAAAGCCAACACTACTCACGTTATAGTTCATGTATGCGGCAAGTACTATGTTCTTTTCAGGATTACTTTTTGAAACATTATCGCGCATTAGTGCAATCATATCTCCATAACTCATATCGGGGTTATCTCCATCGCGGGCTCCCCAAACTTCCACATAAAGGAAGTCGACAGGTGCATTTGCGATAGCTTCCTGACCATAACCACCAACAGCATTAAACAGCAAGCGTTTATCCGGCTCTGCCGTTTTCATTGCATTAATAAACGAACCGTATCCTTTACTCATATCGATCGATTTTCCATTATAATCGTATCGATCGCCCCGGTAACCCAACTGGTCTATATGGAAGCCATCGAAACCAAGCGCCTGATAAACGTCTTTGTTGCGCGCCACTAAATAGGCTTGCCACTGTTCGTTTCCCGGATCAAGCACCCAAATGTGACTTCGTCCTCCTGAAAGATCATGATAATCTTTCTCTGAATGATTTTGATCTTTATATGCATACCATTCATCGCTTACGCCATCGGATGCTGCATTTTTTGTAGCACCGTAACAGAGATTATAAAACATTGTTTTCATCCCTTTCGCTTTGGCTTCATCAATGTATGATTTTACAGTAGAAAAATAATTTGTACGATAGAAAATATCTTCCCACGAAGTTGACGGATTTTCAACAGAACCCGCAAGTGGGCGTTGATGGTCGTATAACCAATCGTAAAATTGCAATCCGTTAATATGATATCTATTTAAAATATCAATATTCCGGCTAATGAATTTGTTATCCATTTTTTCGTAATCTGAAACAAAACCGTATCGCGGAAATTTTGCCCAATCGGAAGAAACATCCACTGCGATATTATTGATTAACTTTTCCACACCATTTTCAATGGTATAAATTTCCACCATATAGCCTCTGTAATCGTCATTGGGAGTTGTCCATGACCATGTCTCAGTTGATAAATCAGTCTCACTTATTACATTACCAAGATATGTGTAGCGAACCTTAGCTCCATCTGGAATACCCTTTGCAATGAATTTGACCGTTTCTCCCGGATTATATAGAGCTTTGTCAGTAGAGATTGTAATGTCAATATATGATTCTCCATAAGAAAGAGGATTATTTGTGGTTTCAAAATAATCGCTGCTACAGCCCGACACAATTAATGTCGTTAAAGCGACAATTAAATATATTGTTTTCTTCATGATTGATATAATTTTAACGTTTGGTGAATTTTACAGTTTCCTGCAATTGATCTAACTCTATTGTATAGGTACCGGCTTCGGTAATATTCCATTTATTATCGGGGTTTGAGCCCACATTGCTGTACAACATTTGCTCCTCGCTTCCGCTCGGGTTAGCTCCTCCACTGGTTGCAAGGAAAAAAGCTCCATTCCAATCAGTTTTTCTATCACAAGAGAATTTAATTTCTTTAGCGTTTAAGTGACCGGTCCATGTGAATTTATACGAATTTCCACTCACAGCATCCATAGCAGTTGCATTGCCAATATCCCAACCATTAGGTGTTGCATCGCCTACAAGATAAATCATTGAGAATGGGGTAAATGGTACAATATCTACTTTCATGGTACGCAAATTCAGGGTTATTTTGTAAATGCCAGGTGCAAGTTTCCATTTATTATCATTGGTATTCTCACTTTCCGACCACTTCACAACACTTAATCCAGTTCCAGCACCTTGTCCATTTACTGCTGGACGTAAAAATATTGTTGTTGGGTCAAAATTATTGACAGTAGCAATTTTAAATTCATCACTACTGTTTGATGAGTTTAATTCTGCGTTATAATGGTAGATGTAAGGATCAAGCATATCCACTCTCATTTCTTTGAATGTCCAGCCGGAGAATCCTCCAACAAACCATAAATCACCAAATTCAGGAGCGTCTAACTCCTCAATACTAATGTTTAAAGTGATTATATTTACAGTAACCTTATACTGTCCCGATTTGCTAATAGTAAATTTATTATCCGGTTGGTCTTCTGTTTCACGATAAATAAGTTGATTGTCTTCAACGCCTTTGTTGTAGGATGGTAGAAAGTTTCCAAGCTTCGTAATGAATTTTAGTTCTCCAGCATTTAAACGCCCCTGCCATGTGAATCCACCTGTCGTTCCATTAACAGAATTCATTTTAGTAGCATTATCAGCATTCCAACCATTAGGTGCAGCTCCTCCAATCAAATAGAGATTTTTAGCGATTGGTTTATAGGTCTTAATCTTAACTGCAAAAGATTCGGAAATTTGAGGTTCTGTACCTGCTGCAAGAACGGTAGCTATTACACGCGCTTTCACTGTGATTACAGAATCGGATTTGGCATTTAGAGAATCTAATAAAACTGAATTTAAAGTTTCGTTTGTGTATACTATCGAAGTCGTATTCTTTCCTAATTCATAAGTGATGCCAGATTCGAAATTGCTATCTTCGTTTGTAATTTGGAATTGATAACTTATTGCAGCATTTGTACCATTATTTGTACCTGTTGTCCACTCGAAATTTAAAACATTTGAATTAGGATTAAGTACATCTAAAACCAAATCAGTAGTATTTGCTTTTAGTTTAAGCGCAGTTTCTCCTTTGTTTGTTTCCATTAAATCTTCGTTGCACGAAACAAAAAGTAACGGCAATAAAAAAACTGTGGAGATTAATATTCTATATATAGTTTTCATCTTATCAAATTTATTTTTTGTTTTAACTTCATGATTCTTAATATCCCGGATTTTGTTTCAAATTAGGATTAGTATCAATATCCTTTTGTGGAATTGGAAACAGTAAGTGTTTGCGGACAGCATTTACTTTTCCTATAGAGTGAAAGAAATCCAATGCATATTGTCCGTTATCAATACGAATCATATCGAACCAGCGATGTCCTTCAAACGCAAGTTCTACGCGACGTTCTTTAATGATTCTTTGTCGCATTTGATCTTGTGTAAGGTTTTGTAAGATTGATTTATTTGTTAATCCGGCACGCTTACGCACTAAATAAAGTGGTTCTACGGCATCATTAGTACGTCCAAGTTCGTTCAAAGCTTCAGCTTTCATTAGCAGTACGTCCGCATAGCGAAGTACTACAAAGTTTGCTGCATTGGTGTTGTAGTCAGGCGAAATAGATAGTGGCACAAGAAATTTACGTACATTGTAGCCTGTCATCGACATGGTTGAAAGATATTTTTTCCCTCCAAATGCCGGGCAACCTTCATAAAGAATGGTCTTGTCTTTTCGCAAATCTCCAGTTTCATACTGGTCTACAAACTCTTGCGTTGGTTGATTCCAACCATAACCACCTCCAACAAATTCCTGATTACGTGGCCCCATAAAAGTACTATGCCATGCTGCCTGATTTTCGTCGTCGAAGAAACCGGCTTTTGTCTTACCGTAATACTGAACTTCAAACAATGACTCAGCAGTGTTCTTATTCTTAGCTTCGCCACCAAAACAATCACTATAGTCAGGATTAAGAGTATATCCTAATTTAGTTACTTCGTCACACATTTCAATACATTCTTCATATTTGCCAAGCGTGAGATATACTTTTGCCAACATTCCATAGGCTGCTCCTTTTGATGCACGACCTTTATCGATAGTACTGTATTCTTCCCGTGTTGGAAGCAATTTTATGGCTTCTTTCAAATCTGGTATAATCACTTCGTTGTAAATGGTATCTTTTCCTACACGGCGAGGAAATAAGTCATCACCTGCGTTTGCAGGCTTTAAGCTCATAGGCACATCTCCATAGAGCTGAACCAACAAGAAGAAGTAATGTGCACGTAAAAATTTAGCTTCGCCAATACAACGATTCTTGATACTTTCGCTAATATCCATTTCAGGGACATTTGCTAAAACAGTATTGCAATAAAGGATTCCCGGATTAGGTCCTCTCCAAAAGTCAATAGTGGCAAAATTATCAGCATCTGCCACAAAGTTTGCTAATTGAACTGTTTCTATGCCATCGCTACCGCCACCGGCACCTACTTGACTATTCCCAGCTATAATGTCCAATGTCCAGATACGCATATTATATAATTTTGGACGTTGTAAAGGCTGGTAAGCAGCATTGGTGAGTGCAATAGCACTTGCTTCATCTTTTATGGTCTCTGCTCCTGGATCTTCATAAGGTGACTTATTTAAGAAGTCATCACATGACACCATTAGAACAGATAAAAATATCGTTGTGATATAAATTAGTTTTTTCATGATTGCGTATTATTTATATTGGTTTAAAATTTTATATCAAGACCAAGGCTGATTGTTCTGGTCATAGGGTAACTACCAGAATCAATACCCGAAACTTCAGGGTCAAAACCGGAATAACGTGTTAACGTAAGTAAGTTTTGTGCAGAAATAAACATACGTGCACCAGACATATAAATTTTGGACAACGATTTTTTAGGAAGCGTATATCCTAAAGTGATATTTTTCAAGCGCAAGTATGAACCATCTTCAAGGAATCTGTCAGAAACACGATTATTATTATTCGGATCGGCATACACTGCGCGTGGAATGGAGTTACTGGTGCCTTCGCCAGTCCATCTATCAAGCATTTTTATTGATTGATTAGTTACTGTCGACATGCTTTCAAGTGAAGATCGCGTTCCATTATATATTTCATTTCCCGCTACACCCTGAAAATAAATTTGGAGATCAAAGTTGTGAAAATTGAAACTATTATTCATAGAGAATATCCAAGAAGGAGTAGGGTTACCCAGGAATGTCCGATCATTATCATTTATAACACCATTATTGTCAAGATCTTTGAATCGAATATCTCCTGGAGAAGTTCCTTGTCCTCCTGTTTGAGATGGTTTTTGTACTGCATAAGAATTAACTTCATCCCAATTTTGAAAGATACCGTTGGTTACATAGCCATAATATGCACCAATTGGCTTCCCTACTGTGTGTGTTTGTACTCCAAAATACATTGGAACATCACCATCGAGTTTCAAGACTTTATTTTTGTTATACGAAACATTCGCTTCAGTAATCCACTCAAAATTATTACTCTTTATATTCTTAGATGAGATAGTTAATTCTATTCCTTGATTTTGTACTTTTCCTACATTAATCTGCGGTGTATAGCTGTCAGAATATCCTGTAGTTATGGGTACTGCCATTCCTACTAACATATTGCTCGTGTTTTTCAAATAAGCATCTAAAGTGATACTTAAAGCCTGATCAAAAAAGTGAGTATCAATACCAATATTCCATTGTTTTACGGTTTCCCATTTAATTTCAGGACTTGGCATTACTAAGGGGTAAAGAGTAGCAACTGGTGTGTCATTGAAAACATATTGTGAAGTTTTTAATCTTGTAATGTATGCATAAGGATCTAACGGAGACTGATTTCCTGTTTCACCGTAACCGATACGTAATTTTCCGTCAGTAAGAATTTTATTTTTGGTATAAAATGATTCTTCGGTAAAACGCCACGCTGCCGAGAATGACGGAAATGTTCCCCAACGATTGTTTGTAGAAATACGAGAAGTACCATCGCGACGCAAAGTTGCTGTCAAAAGATATTTATTGTCGTAATTATAATTTGCACGTCCGAAAAAAGACAGCAATGCCCATTCACTCTGACCACCACCAATGAGCGGATTTAGTAGCCCATTGTTTAGTTGATTGTAATCATCGGATAAAAAATCCTCTTTACTTCCATTTATATATCTAAAAAGATTACTTTGTGCACTCGAACCTATCATTACATTGATATTATGTTTTTCAGCAAAAGTGTCCATATATGTGATTGTATTATCCCATAAATAAGTTATAGATTTATTCCAACTCTCACTTCTGGTTGAAGTTGGAGCAGGTATTGGTTTCCAATCATATTTAGGAGAAAATGAAACTGAACTCCAATCTTTATAATCGACTCCTACCAAAGATTTCAAGAAAACTTTTTTAGAAATGTTGATTTCTCCGAAAATATTTCCCAACAGATTGTATCCCTTAGTTTCAGATTTTTCCACATTGGCGGTTCCTATCGGATTACGCATATCACCGTACCAGATAGCACTATTACCTGGTCCAGAATAACTTCCATCTTCGTTATATATAGGCTGAGTAGGTAGCGATTGCATAGTTCCCAGAATATTATAAGAACCATTGCGTTTTAAATCGTGACTAAGTGTTAGATTGTTTCCGAATTTCAACCAATTACGAACTTTAGCTTCGTTGTTGAATTGAAATGTGTAGCGTTTAAAATCAGTATTAATAACTATACCTTTTTGATCAAATATACCCGCTGAGACATAATAATTGTTATTATCACTTCCACCAGAATAAGATAGCAGGTAATTTTGCATTTTTCCGCTCTGTATAAGAGCATCATACCAATTAGTACCTTCATCCCAGAGCGTAGGGTCAGTGAAGTCAGGTCGTTGAGGTTGTCCTCCGTTTAGCATCATTTCGTTATGCAACGAAGCGAACTGACTGGCATTAAGCAATTTTGGAGTCCCAATAGCATTGTTTATTGCAGTATTAGCGCTAAATGAAATTACACCTTGTCCTGATTTCCCCTTTTTTGTTGTAATTAGAACTACACCGTTTGCGCCTCTGGAACCATAAATTGCAGTTGCAGATGCATCTTTTAGAATGTCAATTGTCTCAACATCGTTTTGATTTATTGCATTTAGGTTCAGATCGGTTGGAACACCATCGATGACAATTAAAGGAGAACAATCGTTAATTGATCCCAAACCACGTATACGAATTGAACTATTACTGCCAGGTGAACCTGAATTAGTAATCATCACACCGGCTGCACGCCCTTGCAGTGCTTCAGCAAGATTCGAAACAGGTTTGTCTTTAACCACACTACTCCCTACTGAGACGGTAGAGCCGGTTAAATCTTTTTTTCTTTGAACTCCATAACCGACAACTACAACTTCATCTAATGTTTTTGTGCTTTCAGTGAGTTTAACAGAGAGAGGCTGACCATTAAATTGAATTTCTTTAGTTTCATATCCTAAATATGAAAAAATAAGAATAGTACCTCTATCTAAATTGCCGGATATGGAGAAGGTTCCATTAAAATCTGTAACTGTACCGGTTTTGGTTCCTTTTATAAGGACATTTACTCCAATAAGAGTTTCTCCTTTTAAGTCTGTCACAATTCCGGAAATAACATTGGTTGACTTTTGCGAGAAAGCAAAAGATACACTTAAAAACATACATAAAATAAGTATGCCAAAAATTCTTTTGTTGAGTTTTACCATTATTTTAAATTTAAGGTTGAATAATTCATTGTTTTGTCCGAATATCATTTCAAGTGTATGCATCTAAACTTTATACAATATCCGCCTTCCGACATTGCAAATATATGTAGATTTAGTTCTGTGTTATTCTGATGGAATGAAATTGTAGTAAAAACGAGAATGTGTGCAATTTAAAATCCATATTATGAGGCATATAAATAAAATAAATCATTAAAAAAAGTAGTGAAATTAGAATAAAAAAAGAGGGTTTAAAAGATTTTGTAATCTCTTAAAACCCTCTCATTATTTTCGTAGCAACTTATTTTTCCATGCCAATTTTCATTACATACGATTCAAATTCATCCCGAGGCACAGCAGACTTATTTCTTAATTTTGTACGATAGTTATATATGGTAGATAATGAATATCGTAAAAAGTGTGATATTTTAACGCTATCAGAAATCCCTAATCGTATTAAAGCAAAAATTCTTAATTCTGTATTTAGTAACTCTCCAGATTTAAGCTGTATTTCTTCATTATCCACAAGTAAAGCACTAAATTCTTCGACAAATGTTGGAAATAATTGAAGAAATGTACTGTCAAAGTTCGTGTAAAACTCTTTCAATTCATCTTCGATAAATTGTTTGGATTTTATCGTTTGAATTAAATCATCAATTTTGCCAGCTGTGGCTGTTTTATTCAGTAAGCGTCGATAATCATCCAGTTTGTCGATGTACGCTGAACACTGATCCATATAACGCCCAATATATTCTTCCTTGATTAGGTTTGCTTCAGAAAGAGTCTCATTACTGTGCTTAAGCAATTTATTTGTTTCCGATAATTCTTTATTCAAATCATTTAGAAGTTTGTTTGCCTGACTAAGATCTTTTCTGGCCACAGAAAGTTTTCGCATCTGACGGTACACAGATAGAACTGCAATTAATAAAAAGACAGACAGCAAGCTAATACTAATTAACGAAATTATTAACTGACGTTGACGGGCTTGAGATTGATGTTGATAGGCTTGATCAATAATCGGTAACATCTGAGATATTTCATAAGTTCTCAAACGAGCATTACAAAACAACGCATCCTCAAGTGATCTTTTAATATATTTATATGCACGATCTATGTCTCCTTCTTTGTATAATAAAAAAGCTAAACTTCTTAAAGAGATATAATCCTTAGTAGCTGATTGAATATCATTAATGGCAGATATTATTAACCATTTCTTTTCATTTTCTCTGTTTTGTTGCTTTTGGTATGTCACCGAAATACAATATGCAATAATTGCTCTTGTATGCTTGTCATTTTTAATGGTAGGATAATAAGTTAATAAAATTTTGATGGCCTCATCCGATTTTTTGTTTGCAATTAATTGATCTGTTTTTACCATTATGTGAGTTTCGGAATTAGGAGGATTAACAACAAGTAAAGAATCCCTAAAATTAGAGACTAACTTATTATACCGCTCTTTTTCCCGAGTAGAGACAGTATAATCTGCCATGAAACCGTAAACAGTTCTATAGACATGAAAATAATAAGCTTTTAAATCAGGATTATCCTGAATATTTATCGTTTCCAGAATATCCATAGATTCTTTGTACATACCGCTAGTTCCCATAATTGAAGCTAAATTTAATTTGGCATCAGTTAAATTCCAACGGTTGTTCATTTTTTCAGCAATTTGCAATTTCTTTTGTGCATAGGTTAATGCTGAGTCTGATTTATATGATTTGTAGTCATCGTAAAGTTGGCCACAAATTTTATAACGTTGATCATCATTGTTTGTGTATCTTAACAACTCCTTTAGTTTGTTGAGTTGTTCTTCTTTCTGGTTAGAAAAAACTTGGTAGTTATCTACAGAACTATCCAAAACCTTTAGCAAAGAATCAATATCATTATTTGCAAATAGTGGCATCGATAATATAAAATACCCAATAATAAAAAGTAGTTTCTTCATATAATTGCACTTAAGTTACGCACAAAGATAGATACTTTTTGGTGTATTTTGTTGACATTTATTCAAAATTGGGTTGCAATATTTTCGCTGTACACTAAAATTTAATTGATTTTGTTCATTTATATTTGTTCCAATATTTTAAATTAAATTTCAGGAATTTGTATGAATATATTTTTTCAACAAAAATCACAGCATAATTAAAGTCTTATATGTTCAAAATATAATATCTTATTTTATGCTGAAGTTATTCTATACAAACGGCAAGTGTTCTTTGAGTGTCTGAAAACAGAGATACGCATCAAGCTGTATCCAACAACTTAATGGCTAAACTTAGCTCAAATTTAGTGCAAGGTGCAAGTGTTTCTATCTATATAGAAACTTGCACCTTGCACTATGTATAAATATTTCAATATAAAACACTTGTGTGTGTCAGAATATTTGTGTACATTTGAACCTGAAAGTTAAGCAGACAGACGTAAGTCATTGACAGTCAAAAGACGCTCTTTTTAGTAAATTTCCTAATTCGTACCCCATTGGGGCATTTCGATAGGTAAACAACTGAATTACAATAGGATAAATGCAGAGGTTCATAAACCTCTCTCTCCGCAAAAAACGATTTCAAAAATCAGTAAAATCCCGTAAATCAATTGATTTACGGGATTTTTTTATTTGCGAATATATTCTCAAAAACAGAGAATTTCGGATAACATTGATAGTCCGCTTTCTTTTCCTGCGAAGTTATACGGCGAATTTGACGTGATTACATCAGATCTCCTTTTCGGCAATGAAGCTTTCTATATCGTGTATTTGTTTTTGTTAAGTCATCCGGGAACTGCCGGGCCCTGTGAGCTTATGCAATTCCCCTGACCCCGTACATCAATCCACCACCACACTACCCAAAAACTGACTTGTCGACACCACCAACGGATCGGTAGCCGAGCGAAAGAACAGATAAAACAGCAGCGTGTCACCACTTTCGTGATACGGCAGCGCAAGGGTCGAAGTAAGTGCCGAACGAAGCACTTTTTCGTCGGAGAAACTGAGCTCCCCGTTGCTGACATTGTAAACCAGCATCGACACTGTATCGTTTGCACTCCCAACCATAGTTGGCACATATTCACTCCAGCTGAACAGCACTCCTTCAGGCCCGTACACGGCTTTCGCCTGCATATCGCGACTCAGTTCACCATCGCTGAGCATCACTTTGCCATAGTCGATCACCGGTTGTGCATCGGTGCCTGTCACAGCATTGTTCAGTGCATAGCGGCAGGCAAAGTTAAACGGCGATAGTTTTTCGGCAGCGGCCACTCGTTTCAGTCCTGTCTTTACAACCGGATTTACGCCCTGCATAAACCCTATGACCAGACCAAACTTCGTCTGCTGTTTCAACTGTCCGGCACTGTTTGCGGTGCGCGGTTTTTTACTCCGGGCTCTGATAATATCATCGCCATTTTTGTTGGTGCTACCCACCACGGTTCCTACTGTACCTGAGAATCCTCCCAAAATACCTAAATTAAGCTTTCCCATTTCTAAAATAATTATAAGTAATTAATAAAATAAATTTTCGCTATCAGATTCAGTCTTCACAGGGTTCGATCAGGCCCTTTGTTTTCCGAATCGTTATGTCAACAGCTTTGCACTAACTGATCAGATTAACTGCATCACCGCTAACACCTGTGGCGCCCCACGCCTTTGTTTTTTCAATTACTTTGCCAACAGCCTTTTGGGAGGATTTTGAAGCAGACATGAGGGAGATATGAAGAACCGGACACTTTTTCTTCTTCTTTTGAGGATAGTTTGAAGATATTCTGAGGAAGTGTATATCGCCTTAGCAACATATACCGACATAAAAAAGCAGCCTGATTTCTCAAACTGCTACGTTGTTTCGCGTTTCCCGTTTCGGGTTCTGAGAGATTGAAGATTTGTCCCGAAAGCTTTCGGGATTGAAAGTGAGTTGATAATTGACAGGAAACTTGGGTACGAAGACTTTTGACCTTTGACTTTCTTCACCTTTTCCTTTGCCTTAATTTCTTCATTGGCACATTGGCACATTAGCACATTGGCACATTTTGACTGTCTTTTGTCTTTTATCTTTCTTCTATCAGCTACCTACTTTTTCAATCGGCTAATATATTCAGTCGGATTTTCGTTAAAGTACTCTTTAAAACATTTGCTAAAATAAGATGGAGATGTAAAACCGGTTTCGTATGCCACTTCAGAAATTGTTTTATCAGAATGAATAAAGAGTTGTTCGGCTGCTTTGAGGCGAATAATACGCACAAGTTCATTGGGGGCATAGTTGGTGAGCGACTTAATTTTGCGGTAAAGTTGTACGCGCGACAAGCCCAAACTTTTACCTATTTCATCCACATTCAAGTCACTATCAATCAAGTTGTTTTCAATAAC
>OBMA010001374.1_pt1 | contig 14829 bp, 12 predicted proteins | sample 1539141 | NCBI WGS metagenome assembly OBMA01 (sample SAMEA3991484, study PRJEB22521) | metagenome | biome: anthropogenic terrestrial biome; feature: sewage plant; material: raw primary sludge | place: Sweden | collected 2012-09-26 | reverse complement strand
AGCGTCTGATAAAAAGACTATTCTTTTTATCTACGAGATTCACAGGTTTAATAAAGGACAGCAGGACTATCTCCTTCCATTTGTTGAGGATGGGACTGTGGTTCTTATAGGAGCGACAACAGAGAATCCGTATTTCGAAGTCAATGGCGCACTTCTCTCAAGGTCAATCATATTCGAACTCAAGCCGCTTTCATTTGAAGATGTAAGAAAACTGATCGAGCGTGCAGTCTACGATAAAGATAAGGGAATGGGATCATTTAATGCCGAGATAGATGATGATGCGGCCGATTTCCTGGCGGATATCGCAGGCGGCGATGCAAGACATGCACTGAATGCGATAGAACTTGCTGTGCTGACAACGGAAAGAGGCACTGATGGCAAGATTCATATAACACGTGATATAGCAGCCGAATGTATCCAGAAGCGTGCTGTAAGATACGACAAGTCGGGAGATAATCATTACGATATGGCATCAGCTTTTCAGAAGAGCCTTCGAGGTTCTGATCCTGATGCAGCTGCATATTATCTTGCAAGAATGATATACGCGGGCGAAGATCCGAAATTTATCGCAAGAAGAATGATGGTGTGCGCATCTGAAGATGTAGGCAATGCGGATCCTATGGCTATGGTAATGGCGTCAGCATGCGCTCAGGCAGTAGAGCGGATAGGAATGCCGGAAGGAAGGATAGTCCTTTCACAGACGGCGGAATATATAGCATGTGCACCGAAGAGCGATGCAAGTACGGCAGCGATAGATGGCGCAATGGAAGAAGTACAGGAATCAGGCAGCCTTCCGATTCCACCGCATCTGCAGGATGCACATTACAAGAGTGCAGGAAAACTTGGGCATGGTGTCGGATATAAATATGCGCATGATTATAAGAATGATTATGTAAAGCAGCAGTATCTGCCTTATGAATTATCAGGTCATGAATTTTACAGGCCTTCTAATAATGGATATGAGGTCAAAATCAGGGAACATATGAAGAAGATAAGGGATGAGGCTTCAGATAATCCGGAAAATGACAGGATTGAGAAACATGATGAAAACAGATTTTGAAACAGTAAAATTAGAGTATTGTTAAATCTAAAATAGATTTTCTATAAGATATTGATATATCTTCTGGTTCTTTTTCTGCCATTTTTCACATATGGATGATGCGATCTCTTCATTGGGAACAGTGAGAGTGACACCCACAAGCTTAGAGCCTTTATCGAGAGCGGTAAGCCTTGCTTCGTATTCTCCGCCGGGTGTCTTGACATAATCAGAGAGAACAGAGACTTCGTTACGCATAGACATCTTATTTTCCTTGAAATAATCATCTATTTCGTTACGGATCGCGGGAGTGATACGATTCTGAAAATATTGAAGTGTACTGCTGCCGTCGCTCGTTATGGAGAGATGCGTTCTGTTCCTGATGGGCTTTGCAGTGACCATACCACAGTCGATGAGGTCAGATATTGATTTTTGGAGCGTAAGAAAATCAGTATATCCTTTTTCGAGGATAAAATCACATATCTGAGCCTTCGTCAGAGGGAAATCGACGCGGCTCAGCATGTAGAGAACTATTAATTTATAGAGCTGTAATGAGTCTTTCTTAGCCATTCTGTATTTTTTCACCATAAGTGTGTCTGCAAGATGATGTTACGGTTTACTCTGCTTTTTCGTGCTTATGACACTCGTGTCATCAGATGTTTGATTTTACTGCCTGTGCAACGGCATCAGCGACATTGGGGTCAAAAGCTTCAGGCATTATGTTCTCACGACCAAGTTCTGAAGCAGGTACGAGATCCGCGATTGCATGTGCAGCAGCCAGCTTCATCGGTTCTGTTATCTGGCGCGCACGTCCTTCAAGAGCGCCGCGGAAGATGCCGGGGAATGCGACTACGTTATTGATCTGGTTAGGAAAATCGGAACGTCCTGTGCCGATTATAGCTGCTCCGGCGGCTTTTGCCACGTCGGGCATTATCTCAGGAGTAGGGTTTGCCATAGCGAAAATGAAAGGATCTTTATTCATCGAAGATACCATATCAGGTGTTACGATTCCGGGAGCGGATACGCCGATGAATATATCTGCACCATTTAGCGCATCAGCAAGAGATCCGGTGAGATGTTCAGGATTAGTGATGTCAGCCATCTTTTTTTGCATCCAGTTCAGACGTTCATCACCTTTGCTTACGATGCCTTTGCTATTGCACATGACCATGTTTTTGAATCCATAATTAAGCAGTAGCTTTGTGATCGCCACACCTGCAGCACCGGCGCCGCTTACGACTACTCTGCATGTATTCATATCTTTTGGTATGACTTTAAGAGCGTTTATTATAGCGGCTAAGACAACGATAGCTGTTCCATGCTGATCATCATGAAATACGGGGATATCAAGAGAAGCTTTAAGCCTTTCTTCTATCTCAAAACAACGTGGAGCGCTGATATCTTCAAGATTGATTCCGCCGAATCCGGGAGCCATATATGTGACGGCTTTGATGATCTCTTCGGTATCCTGTGTGTCAAGGCAGATCGGAATCGCATTTACACCTCCGAATTCCTTGAAAAGAACGGCTTTGCCTTCCATAACAGGCATTGCGGCATAAGGACCGATGTTTCCAAGCCCAAGGACTGCACTGCCGTCTGATACTACCGCGATCGTATTTGATTTCCAGGTATATTTATATGCAGCTTCCTTATCTTTCGCTATTACGCGGCAAGGCTCAGCTACGCCTGGCGTGTAAGCAAGGGAAAGAGCTTCACGTGTCTTGACTGGTGATTTTGAGACCACGTCAAGTTTTCCTTTCCATTGTTCATGAAGCTGCAGAGATTCCTGATATACATCCATTATATATTCCTCCTGAAGAGTTATCCTGACTGATCAGAGAGTTTAAAAAGCTCAGATAACAGCCGGTTACTTTCATATAATAATGTATTCGATGATTTTCTTCAAGTGAATATAAAATTACTCTTTCATTTCAAGAAAAAATGATATATAATGTGTTCAACTGAAATTCATTTCACATCGAAATTACCCCCAATGGCTGATTCATGATAACTGAACGATGATAGAGATAACTTGAAAATATGTATGTGTGGTAATAAATAGCAGTCAGTTATAATCATCAGTTCAGTCAGTAACAATCGATAGTATATGGATAGGATCTGTTTTATATGCAGAAAGGTGAATTTATGAGAGAAAAATATGAATCACTTGCGCTTACAGAACTTCGGGCTCTTGCGAAGATACGCGGTATCAAAGGAAGCAGTTCGCTTAAAAAGGCAGAACTGGTAGATGCAATGGTCATGAAGGATGAAGAAGACAAGAGACAGAAAGAGCAGGAGATGCCTGCAAAGACGTCCACTGTAGCAGATCATGCTGAAGATTCAAATGAAAACAGGGATAGAAGTTCTTATTCCGAAAAAGGTGAGAGGAAGCATAGATTGAATATAAAAACTGTATCAAATACTACAGCATCAGATGCTCCTGCTACGAATAATGCATCATCTGAATCAAAAGATTCTGATTCAGAGAGAAAAGATCAGGAAGCGGATGCACAGAACCAGGATGAACTTGACAGCGGACTTCCGGCTTCTGGCATACTTGAAGTAATGCCGGATGGATACGGATTCATACGCTGCGAGAACTATCTCCCCGGCGAAAATGATGTATACGTGGCTCCAAGTCAGATAAGAAGATTTGGACTCAAGACCGGAGATATACTTACAGGAAATAAAAGAGTACGTTCTTCGTCTGAGAAATTCAGCGCACTTCTTTTTGTGAAATCTATAAATGGATATACACCGGAAGAATCAATGAAACGGTGCAATTTTGAAGATATGACTCCTATCTTCCCTAATAAGAAGATCAAGCTTGAGACAACATCTTCGTCGGTTGCGATGAGACTGATGGATCTTATAAGCCCGGTAGGCAAGGGACAGCGTGGAATGATAGTTTCTCCCCCGAAAGCAGGAAAGACCACGCTTGTAAAGGAAGTTGCAAAATCGGTGAATATCAATTCACCTGAGACGCATCTGATAATCCTTCTTATCGATGAGCGTCCTGAGGAAGTTACGGATATAAAGGAAGCGATATGCGGACCCAATGTCGAAGTCATTTATTCTACATTTGATGAACTGCCTGAACATCATAAACGTGTCGCAGAGATGGTAATCGAAAGGGCAAAGCGCCTTGTTGAACATAAGAAGGATGTAATGATCCTGCTCGACAGCATCACAAGACTTACACGTGCCTATAACCTGACGGTTCCGCCGAGCGGACGTACTCTTTCAGGCGGACTTGATCCCGCAGCGCTTCATATGCCTAAACGTTTCTTTGGAGCTGCACGTAACATGCGTGAAGGCGGAAGTCTTACGATACTTGCTACAGCGCTTGTAGAGACGGGAAGTAAGATGGATGATGTTGTCTATGAGGAATTCAAGGGCACCGGCAACATGGAGATGGTTCTTGACAGAAAGCTTTCCGAGAGACGTATCTTCCCTGCAATCGATGTCGTTAAGTCCGGCACAAGACGTGAAGATCTGCTTCTCACTCAGGAAGAACAGGATGCGGTCAATATAATTCGTAAGGGTGTTAACGGACTTAAGCCTGAAGAGGCAGTCGACAGACTGATAGATATGTTCTCAAAGACAAGATCGAACGCTGAAGTGGTGCGTAATATCAGGCTTCAGAAGTACGTTTGATAATTGTTTACGGCATATTTATAAAAAGAACTTGCTAACGTGTAAACCTTATGATACAATGATAAAGCTGTTTTTAGAGTAGTTGAATAACTCAAACAACACAATAACCGAAACATTAAGATAGATATACAGAAGGAACGGAGGTAGATCATGAGAGAAGGAATTCATCCAGAGTATTATCAGGCAACAGTTACTTGCAACTGCGGTAATACATTTGTAACAGGTTCGACAAAGAAGGACATCCACGTTGAAATTTGTTCCAAATGCCATCCTTTTTACACAGGACAGCAGAAGGCAGCTAAAGCCCGTGGACGTATCGATCAGTTCAATAAAAAATACGGTCTTGATAAATAATAAGACAGGACGTAAGGCTGAGGTGAATATCTCAGCCTTTGTTTTTTATTCGGAGGAAAATCCTGATGTCAAAAGAAAATAAGAGAAAACAGCATTATTCCGGGATAGGCGGACAGGCCGTCATCGAAGGGATAATGATGAAGAATAAAGAAGAGTACTCACTGGCGGTAAGGAAACCTGACGGTTCTATCGCAGTGGAAAAGAAAACATATAAGGGAATACTCAGTGGGAGCGGCATATTAAAGGTTCCTTTTCTGCGTGGTGTATTTGTTTTTATAGATTCAATGGTTCTCGGTATAAAGACGATCAATGATTCAGCCGCATATTTTGAGGAAGAACCGGGAAAAGACAGCGATATAAAACTCACAGAGACAGTTCCTGAGACAGAAACAGAGAATACAGAAACAGAGAATACAGAAACAGAGAATGCAGAGACAGAGAATGCAGAAACAGAGAATACAGCAAAAGAGAAGAAAGTAGAACAAAAAGCTGCCGGCGACAAACGCAGAGAAAATGTTCAGATGGGATTTGTTGTAACATTATCTCTTGCTATAGCGATAGGACTGTTCACAGTTCTGCCGTTCTATCTTTCAAGGCTTCTTAAGACGGTCATCCTTAACGAATCAGTGCTGAATCTTGTAGAAGGACTCTTCAGGATCCTTATATTTGTGATATATCTCAGACTTATAGCTTGTATGAAAGATATGCAGAGGGTATTCATGTACCATGGAGCTGAGCATAAATGCATCAACTGCATTGAACATGGCAGACCGCTCAACGTTGAAAATGTCATGAGAAGTTCACGTCAGCACAGAAGATGCGGAACAAGCTTTCTTCTGTATGTGATGCTGATCAGCATATTCGTTTTCTTCTTCATAAGTGTTGATAATATGGGACTTAAGTTATTGTTCAGAGTACTCTTGATCCCGGTGATCGCGGGTATCTCTTATGAAATACTCAGTTTTGCGGGAAAGCACAGCAATGGATTCGTCCGCGCTCTTGCTGCACCTGGTCTTTGGATGCAGAAACTTACAACGCGTGAGCCTGATGCAGATATGGCAGAAGTCGCTATCGCCGCGGTTGAGGCGGTATTTGACTGGAAGAAATATCTTCAGGACGAATTTGGATATGATGAAGACGACTGGAAAGATTATGAAGAAAGCAGCGACTGAAGAAGTTCGCGGCGCATAACAAGGTATTACTTTTGAAACATACATTGTATAACGAATTATATAGATATGGCTGTGACCTGCTGAAAAAAGCAGATATAGACGATGCTGCTCTTGACGCACGCCTTCTTCTCGAATATGTCTGTAAAACGGATATAAACGATCTTTACACGCACGGTGACCGTGATGTATCTCCCGAAGATGCACAGAGATATGAAGAATTTCTAAAAGAACGGGCGGCAAATATCCCACTACAGTACATTACGGGGGTTCAGGACTTCATGGGACTTGATTTTAAGGTCACAAAAGATGTTCTTGTACCGCGTCAGGATACGGAAGTTCTGGTGGAAGAGGCAATGAAGTCTCTTCATGACGGCATGAGAGTACTTGATATGTGTACGGGCTCAGGATGTATTCTGATCTCTCTTCTCCACTATTCAAATGACTGTAGTGGAATCGGAATCGATATATCGCCTGCAGCACTTTCCGTTGCACGGCAGAATGCGGACAGATTAGGTGCGACAGGCGCGGAATTTATTGAGAGCAATCTGTTTGACAACTGTCCTGACGAACAATTCGACATGATAATATCAAATCCACCTTATATAAAAACTAGCGTTATTAAAACGCTTGCATCAGAGGTGAAGGATCATGAGCCGGTTCAGGCGCTCGATGGAAGCGAGGATGGTCTTTTATTTTACAGGGAAATAATAGAAAAGGCCGGGGATCATCTATGCGGCGGGGGATGCCTGTTCTTTGAGATAGGATATGATCAGGGTGTGGAAGTTTCGGAAATGATGAAACAGGCAGGATATTCAGATGTGAAGACGGTAAAGGATTATTCGGGAAATGACAGGGTAGTGCATGGATACAGATCTATGCTTCATTTTCCGGGGTAGCATCATTGCAAAATTACTGCTTTTGACACTCACATCATGATATATCAATGACGTATAATGAATACAGGTATTCAAAGCTATTGACCACGTTATGTGATCTACAGAACGGAGAAATTATATGTTTGATCAACTCGATCAGTTATTATTAAAATATGATGATATTATGCATGAGCTCGCAGCACCGGGCACGACTGACAATCAGGACAGATTTAGAAGTCTTATGAAAGAGCAGAGCAGTCTTACTCCGATCGTGGAGACTTATACTGAATATAAAAAGAACAGTAAAGAAATAGAGGACGAGCAGGAGATGCTTGCCGGCGAGTCTGATGAAGAGATGCGCGCAATGCTTAAGGAAGAGCTCTCTTCGGCAAGATCAAAAGATGAAGAGCTTTCAGAAAAGCTGAAGATCCTGCTCCTGCCGAAAGATCCCAATGATGACAGGGACGTTGTTATGGAGATAAGAGCCGGCGTCGGCGGTGATGAAGCGGCACTGTTCGCATCTGAACTCTATCGCATGTATTCGAGATATATTGAGACAAGAGGCTGGAAAGCAGATATAATAGAAGTTGAGCAGACAGGTCTTGGCGGCATGAAGAGTGTAAACTTTATGGTGAGAGGTCAGGGGGCATATTCTGTTCTGAAATATGAGAGTGGTGTACACAGGGTTCAGCGTGTTCCTGAGACAGAATCAGGCGGAAGAATACATACATCTACAGCGACGGTAGCGGTAATGCCGGAAGCAGAAGATGTTGAAGTATACATAGATCCGAAAGATGTGCGCGTAGATGTGATGAGAGCGTCAGGTAATGGCGGACAGTGCGTAAATACAACGGATTCTGCGGTAAGACTCACACATTACCCTACGGGGATAGTCATATACAGTCAGACTGAAAAGTCCCAGATACAGAATAAAGAGAAGGCATATGCACTTTTGCGCACGAAGCTGCTCGATCTTGAAACACAGAGGGCACATGACGAAGAGGCAGACAACAGGAGAAGCCAGATAGGTACAGGGGACAGATCCGAGAAAATAAGAACTTACAATTTTCCGCAGGGACGTGTCACGGATCATAGAATCAAGCTGACACTTTACAAGATAGACAGCATCATAAATGGCGACTTGCAGGAACTTTTGGACGCACTTATGGCGGCTGACCAGGCGGCAAAACTTATCAAAATGAATAATCAGATGTGAATTTTTTTGAGCGTTTTTGATCGTGCAGGCGAAAGATCATCGGAGATGTGTGATGAGCGATTCAGAGGGAAATCACAAAATGCAGATAGTCTCTGCTAATGGAAAGGTCTACAGCAGGTACGAACTTAGCGATGATGACTATCCTGTCAGTGTCAACCAATATGATATTGAAAAACTGCGCCTGGTGCCGTATCAGTGGCATTGGCATAGTGAACTTGAGATCATCTACGTTGAGACAGGACAGATAGAGATAATGACAGACACAGAGGATCATGTCTGTAATACGGGGGAAGCACTGCTTATAAAAGGCAATGCCATGCATAATGTAGTCAGTGCGGAAGGAAGCACGGGCTCATTTTACAGCATCGTGTTTGGTCCGGAACTTGTAGTCGGAAGACCTGGAGGGGGTCTGTGGACAAAGTACTGGGTGACATTTATGAATGCGCCATTTCAGGCTGTTGAACTTAAGGATACGACATCGTGGCAGAAGAATGCACTTGACGATATAGTAAGTGCAATCTGCGCGATAAAGATGCATAAGCATGGATATGAATTCGCGGTGAGGGGTGCTATATGCAATTGCGCTGCGCATCTGGCGGCGCATGTGTCGATGCCTGAAGGAAAATCCGAGCATATCGATTCAGCGGATGAAAAAAGGATAAAGACTGCACTTATGTATATCAGACAGCACTATGCGGAGACGATAACACTTGATGATATAGCTGAAAGTGCCAATATCAGTAAGAGCGAATGCTGCAGATGTTTTAAGCGTACACTGCATGAATCACCATTTGAATATCTTATGAGATACAGGATATACTGTGCTTCGCGAAGGTTATGCGATACTTCAGATAATGATGATATGCCGATAGCTGAACTTGCACTATGCTCGGGATTCAATAACATAAGTTACTTCAATAAGATATTCAAGAAATATATGCATTGCACGCCTTCAGTCTATAGACGCGATCTGCACAGCAGGTCTGAGAATCCTGAGAGTTTATAGAATTGCGAAATCTCTGATCCCATACGGAATCTGAAAGGAACGAGTACACTGTGTCTGAACCCGATAAGCGTATAAGTTTGGAAGATATGGTTGATGGCAGCGTACCATATCAGAATATCATTATAAAAGAACATAATGTCAGTGGTGATGCACAAAGAATGTCATCCGCTGCGAAAGATGCTGGCACTGCAAGGGATGTTAATGCAGCAAGGGATGTTGATGCGGCGAAAGATGTCAGTGATGCAGAAAATGATATTAATATCATCAAAAAAAGACTCATATGGTCAACTGCTCTGTGGATAGCACTTGTTATTATCGCCCTAATCCCAGCAATATCAGCAAAAATCGATTATGACGGAAATAATTCATTTCTACTTGGCGTTGCTTCGGGAAGCAATGTATTGGCGATTGCATTTACCGAATTTCTGCTGCTGATCCCGATAATCTATCTTAATAAGGAATATTTTATAAAAGGATGGTGGGGACTGGCTCATAGAAGGGCTGATCTTGACAGTCTTATAGCAGTAAGTACATCGGCGGCTATAGCATATGGAATATATACGATCTATAGGATTGGATTTATGCTTGGTCAAGGCGATATGTCATCGATAGGACATTATGAATTCGATATATATTTTGAGTATGCAGGAACGATACTTACTTTGATCACACTTGGCAGATATATTGAGATGAAATCAAAAGGTACGACAGGAGATGCTATAAAGAAGCTCATCGATCTGTCACCGAAGGAAGCGCATATCCTTCAGGGCGGGAAAGAATATACGATATCAGCAAAGGATCTGAGAGCCGGAGATCTTATCATTATACGTCCAGGGGAAAGTATACCTGCGGATGGCATCATACTTGAAGGTACATCTGGAGTGGATGAATCAGCGATCACCGGAGAGAGTCTGCCTTCTGCGAAAAAACCGGGAGACAGAGTTGTATCAGCTACAGTCAATAAGACAGGCACGATCAAGGCAAAAGCTGAGAAAGTCGGCAGCGATACGACGATAAGCATGATAATAAGGATGGTTGAGAGTGCCGGGCAGACAAAGATACCGACCGCACGTACTGTAGACAAAATATCGGCGGTATTTGTTCCTGTTGTCATGTGGATCTCATTTGGAGCATTTGCGATATGGCTTCTTAGTGGCGCAGAGTTTGAATTCGCTTTCTCGATAGGGATATCCGTTCTTGTGATCTCATGTCCGTGTGCAATCGGACTCGCTTCGCCGCTTGCGATAATGGCAGGTACAGGCAAAGGTGCAGAGAATGGGATATTGATCAAATCAGGTGACGTGCTTGAGACATCAAAAAATGTTGATACGATAATGCTGGATAAGACAGGAACGATAACTGTCGGGCGACCTGCAGTGACAGACGTGATTCCGTTATATTCAGATGAACCGAATCGGAACCGGAACGATAAGGATAGGAGTGGCAAGGCAGAACAGTATCTGCTCCATATCGCAGCAGGACTCGAGCAGAGGAGCGAACACCCACTTGCAGAAGCGGTTGTGAGGAAAGCTGATGCGATGCATATTCCACCGATGGAACTGACAGATTTCAAGCCGGTATTTGGACGAGGGGTAAAAGCCCGCCTTGGCGGGGTAACGTATCTCGGAGGAAATGAGTTATTCATGAAGGAGAGCGGCTTTGATACATCAGGGTGCGCTGACATAATAAACAGGCTTTCGGATGAAGGCAAGACTCCGATAATGTTTGCGGGAAATGAGGAAGGAGACACCGCACGGAAGATACTTGGAATCATCGCTATCGCGGATGTTGAAAAACCTTCAAGCGTTGAAGCGATAAAGAAATTTAAATCAATGGGACTTAAAGTCGTTATGCTTACGGGAGATAACAAGCATACGGCAGAGGCGGTAAGAAAACGTCTTGATATATCAGATGTAATCGCTGAAGTAAGACCGCAGGATAAAGCAATGTGCATAAGCGAACTGCAGAAACAGGGACATAAGGTCGCGATGATCGGAGACGGGATAAATGATGCGCCGGCTCTGGCAAAAGCGGATGTTGGAATCGCGATCGGTGCGGGGACTGATATTGCGATAGAAAGCGCAGATGCAGTCTTATTAAGAGGGGATCTTCTTGATGCAGTCACACTGATAAAACTTAGCCGCTCTGTAATGCGTGATATAAGGCAGAATCTGTTTTGGGCATTCTTTTATAACTGTATATGCATACCGCTTGCAGCCGGAGCATGGTATCCTAATTTCGGGATAAAACTCAATCCGCTCTTTGCGGCGGTAGCTGTGTGCCTCTCAAGTGTCTGCGTACTTGCTAATTCCGCAAGACTCAGACTGTTCGATGCCGATCAGGGAAGATAGAGAAGCCAGAGAAGTCAGAGAAGTCAGAGAAGATAGAGTATAAGATAAGACTAAGAGCTGAAGAGCGATATAGAAAATACCTATGGAAATCTTGGTGGAGATATAATCTATGAGAAATCGGGAAAAGATACAAAATAAATCTGCTATGGATAGCAAAGACGTTGTGCTGATAGGGATGCCGACAGTCGGCAAAAGCAGTATGGGTGTAGTGCTTGCAAAGGCTATGGGATACAGGTTTATTGATTCTGACATAGTCATACAGGAAAAAGAAGGAAAAATGCTGAACCAGCTGATAAAAGAACTGGGGACAGACGGCTTTCTTGATCTGGAAAATGAGATAAACTGCACGATATGCGAAAAAAGATCGGTTATCGCAACCGGCGGCAGCGCAGTATATGGCGCTCAGGCAATGGAACATTTTAAAGAGACCGGAACTGTCGTCTATCTGAGAGAAAAGTGTGAGGTCATAAAAGAAAGGCTGCTGGATCCGCGTGGCAGGGGAGTGACAATAAGAGAAGGTCAGACTATAGATGACCTTTTTCAGGAAAGACAGAGCCTTTATGAGAAATATGCAGATATCACTGTGGATGTAGGCGGGCGCGCAGCAGATGATGTAATAACAGAAATCATGTCAGAGGTAAATAAAATAGATGCAGATACGTGATATGCGATAAATGCATGTGAGTAATAAGAAAGGTATAGTGATGTTTAAAGTAAAAGAACGTGAGAATCCTGTGCTGCGTACGGAGCGAAGAAAAAAGCTCCTTGGCAGCATATTTAGTATAATAATTCCGATAACACTTCAAAATCTTATTGGAGCGGCTGTAAATACAGCCGATGTTGTGATGCTCGGTCATCTTGACCAGATATCGCTTTCTTCAACTTCACTGGCGAATCAGATCTCGATGATCCTTTTCATGTTCTATTCCGGACTAACATCAGGGATGATGATAATGACGTCCCAGTATTGGGGCAAGAAGCAGACACATACAATGCGTACTCTGATGGGGATGGGATTACGAGTCTCGCTTATCGTGTCAGTCTTATTTACGGTATTGACACTGACAGTGCCGCAGTATCTTATGATGATCTATACAAACGATCCGGAACTTATAAGGAGCGGTGCGGTATATCTGCGTGTCATGGGCATCTCGTTCTTATTTACCGGAATAAGTCAGATCTATGAATGCACGATAAAGAGCATGGACAGAGCAAAAAAAGCAGCTTCATTTGCCGCAGTAGCACTTGTAGTCAATATAGTACTGAATGCAGTGCTGATCTTTGGACTGTGTGGCATGCCATCTCTTGGGATAATAGGAGCGGCGATAGCAACAGTGGTATCGAGAATCGTGGAGATGATCTTGTGCGTAGCAGATTCATACAAGACAGACGAATTCAGGCTTGATCTGTCATTACTGAAGGAATGGAGCACAACGCTGCAGCGTGACTTTGCAAAATATTCGCTGCCGGCACTTGGAAATGAATTCTTGTGGGGAGCAGGTTTTTCGTGTTATACGATAGTACTCGGACATATGGGAACAGATATCGTCGCTGCAAATGCGATAGTCTCTTCTATCCGTGAACTTTGCTCTGTATTCGTCTTTGGCGCCGGATATGGAACGGCGATCATCATAGGAAATGCGATAGGCGCAGGAGAAGAAGAAAACGCACGGAGAAATGCGAGCGATATGATGCTGGTAGTCCTTGCTGCATCAGCGATAACAGGAGTGCTTATCATGATGCTGGGACCGGTCATATTGAAGATGACGGAACTTACTCAGGGCGCGGAGCACGATCTTCTTATCATGCTGCGGATCAACTGTATATATGTTATCGGCATGGGAATGAATACGGCATTCATATGCGGACTTTTCAGAGCCGGAGGAGATTCAAAGTATGGATTAGTGCTTGATACGATAACAATGTGGGCAGTCTTCGTTCCGTTGGCATTCATCTGCGCTTTTTTACTTAAGCTGCCTCCACTCGTAGTATATACGATCACATGCTCAGACGAGTTCTTCAAACTGCCGATCAATACTGTACATTTTCTTAAAGGCAAATGGATAAGAAATATCACGCGGGATGAAGATGAGATAGCGTGATCCGGAATGTTAGATCCTGTGAAGAAATCAACGAAGAATTCAACGAAAGATTCAGCGAAAAAACTTTTTTACACACCTTAAAAATGATAGATAAATGTGATAGATTATGATATTATTAAAAAAGTGTGTTGTAAACTTATTTATAGAAGTTGCAGAGTGATCTGCGGCGTCATAAAACATTATTTTCTGGAGGGAAGATTATGGCATCATTTTTTGAAAAGATTGGAAACGGCGTATCAGAAGCAGGTTCTGCATTATCACAGAAAGCAAAAGATATGTCAGAACAGTCAAGGCTTACAGCAGCGATAGCGGATGCTGAGACACAGAAAGAAGACTGTTTTAAGACAATGGGACAGATGATATATACATATAAAAAGAATCCGGAATCAGATGAACCCGGATTCGACAATATCGTACAGAAGATAGATGGTCTTGATGACAGCATACAATCGATGAAAAAAGATCTTAATAACCTGAAGGGCATCATGCTTTGCCCGAATTGCCATGCCGAAATTCCTGTGGGCAGTGCGTTCTGCACATTCTGCGGAGCACAGATGGAACAGCCGTCAATATGCAAGAACTGCGGGAAACCGATTCCCGTAGGCGCGATGTTCTGTGAGTTCTGTGGACAAAAGGTTGAGTGATATATAAAAGGGAGGAACTAATAAAATGTTTTGCAGATATTGTGGAAATAAGATAGCTGATGATGCTAAATTTTGTCCGGTGTGCGGACAGCCCGTAAAAATGACTGCAAAAGCATCCACACCTGTATCAGATAATGCACAGGCACAACCAGCGGCACCGACAGCTGCACCAGCAGCACCGGCAGCTACACCAGCAGCACCGGCAGCTACACCAGCAGCACCGGCAGCTACACCGGTACAGCCTTCGAAGCCTAAGGTTGAAACAGTCAATCCTTCAGAGGCTATGGCAAAGTATAATCAGACTCCAGTACAGCCGGCAGCGTCACAGCAGCCAGGCAGCTCAGCAAATGTATGGCAGCAGCCAGTACAGCCGGCAGCGTCACAGCAGCCAGGCAGCTCAGCAAATGTATGGCAGC
>OBMA010001373.1_pt1 | contig 14831 bp, 8 predicted proteins | sample 1539141 | NCBI WGS metagenome assembly OBMA01 (sample SAMEA3991484, study PRJEB22521) | metagenome | biome: anthropogenic terrestrial biome; feature: sewage plant; material: raw primary sludge | place: Sweden | collected 2012-09-26 | reverse complement strand
AAGAAGTTATTTTCCAATAGAAAAAGCAAGGGATTATTTAAGTGGAAAACATAAATTGGTAGGGCATGTTATGGCTGCAATTTTCGGAGTTATAACTCCTTTTTGTTCTTGTAGCGCAATACCTTTATTCTTAGGATTTTTACAAGCTAGAATTCCTTTAGGGGTTACTTTTTCTTATTTGATTTCAGCACCACTTAGTGATGCTGTTGTTATTGCTATGTTGTTTTCGATGTTTGGTTGGAAAATAGCTTTACTTTATGTTGGAGTTGGATTAATCGTTGCTGTTGTTGCTGGATTAATAATTGGCTCACTTAATCTTGAAAAAGAGGTTTTGATTGAGATAAAACCCATAAATAATTGTTGTAATAATTCAAGTAGTAATCAAACAAAATTTATGCAAAATGCAAAAGAATCTTGGGATAATACAAAAGATATTTTCCTAAAAATATATATTTATGTGATTTTAGGAGTTGGAATTGGAGCTTTTATTCATGGATATATCCCAGCTGATTTTATAAGCGAATATGCAGGTGGAGATGTTTGGTATGCACCAATTATTGGAGTTCTTATGGGAATTCCAATGTATTCAAACGCAGCTGGAGTTTTGCCATTAATTGAAGTATTAACGCAAAAAGGAATGTTATTAGGAACTGCCTTATCATTTATGATGGCAGTTGTGGCTCTTAGTTTGCCTGAGGCTATGATTTTAAAAAGAGTATTAAGTATAAAACTTATCTCAATATTTTTTGCAATAGTAGGCTTTTCGATACTGATGGTTGGGTATTTATTTAACATGATTTTATAAGGAGAAAAAATGAAAATAGAGATTTTAGGAACAGGTTGTACAAAATGCAAAACCCTTGAAGAAAACACAAAATTAGCGTTAGCAAAAATTGGTGGATTTCATGATTTACAAAAAGTTGAAGATATTGTTGAAATTATGAACTATGGAGTTATGAGTACACCTGGATTTGTAGTTGATGGAGTTGTAAAAAGTAGTGGAAAAGTTTTAAGTGTGGATGAAATAGTAAAAATAATTCAATAAAAAAACCATCAATGAGTTTTAATAACTCATTGATCCAGCGTTTAAAAGTCCGATTGAAATTGATAAAAATGCCATCAAAATTCCAACAGAGATAACACCCTTTGAAATCTTTTCTTCAAAAGAGAATCTTGCAAAAAATCTAGTAACTACAAATGCAAAAGTTAATTGGATTAATATTGCAATCACTCCCCACATAGCAAAATCTATATAAGATACAGAGTTAACCAAAGCACTATACATAGGAATAGAAACCCCAATAATCGCTCCACCAAAAGCTAATGCAGCTGCTATATTGTTTTCTTCAAAGATAAGTTTATAATCATCATATGGTGTAACAATTGCGTATAAATAAAGAAAAATTATTACTAATACTAGTGCTGTAAAAAAGAAGCTAAGAAAGCCTATAAATAATTCTATTTCCATTTTAAATCCTTTTTTTCTTGGCATAATAGCTAAAAGTAGCTATATGGCTTATTATGATAAAATTCTTCTTATAAAAAATAGGAGTTAAAATGCCACTTTGTCCACTTTGCCTAAATAGTTCAATACCATTTTATAAAGATGAATTTTATCTTTGTTCTTGTTGTGATGCAATATTTAGAGCTGCTGAAAAACTTCTTGATAATGAAAAAGAGAAACAAAGATATGAAAGTCATACAAATGATTCTAATGATTTAGGTTATCAAAACTTTGTAGCACCAATTACAAATGCAGTTTTAAAGAAGTTTAGTAAAGATGATATTGGTTTAGATTTTGGTTGTGGAAAAGATTCTCCTATTGTAAAGGTATTAAGAAAAAATGAATATGAGATATTAGAATATGATCCATTTTTCTTTGATGATAAAAAGCTATTAGAAAAAAAGTATGATTATATAGCTTGTTGTGAAGTTATTGAACATTTTTATAATCCTAAAAAAGAGTTTGCATTATTAAAAAAACTTTTAAAAGAAGATGGAATATTATATTTGATGACAGGTATTTATAATAGCACTATTGATTTTTCAAAATGGTGGTATAAAAACGATCCAACCCATGTTTTTATTTTTCAAGAAAAAACTTTTGAGTATATAAAAAATAAGTTTGATTTTAAAGATTTAAAAATAGAAAAAAACTTTATAAAGCTATCATTAGAAAAAGAATAAATCTTTTCTAGTGACCACCCATAACTTTTTCTATCTCTTCTGGTTTATCATGAATTCCAAATCTATCGATAATAGTTTTACTAGCTTCATTTTGACCAATTACTTTTACAGTTTTTCCTTCTTTTTTTAGTTTTATAACTGATTTATCTAAAGCATAAACAGCAGATATATCCCAAAAATGAGCTCTTGTAACATCTATTATCACATCTTTTATATCTTCTTTAAAATCAATTGTTTCATAAAACTTATCAGCACTATTAAAAAACACTTGTCCGATAAACTCATATGTTTTACGCTCTTTTTTCTCATCATAGATGATATTGCAGTACATAAAATGTGATATTTTATTTGCAAAAAATAGTGATGCAAAAAGAACTCCTGTGATTACTCCAAGTGCAAGATTATGGGTATAAACAGTAACAGCAACCGTAGAAATCATAACAATATTTGTTGATAATGGAAGCGTTTTTAATTTTTTAACTGAACTCCAATCAAAAGTACTAATGGATACCATAATCATAACAGCCACAAGGGCAGCCATAGGAATGATAGAGATAATATCACTTAAAAATACAATCATAATCAAAAGCAAAAATCCTGCAATAAAAGTAGAAAGACGTCCACGCCCACCTGATTTGTAGTTGATAATAGATTGCCCAATCATCGCACATCCAGCCATTCCACCTAAGCATCCTGTTGCAAAATTTGCTATTCCTTGACCTCTTGCTTCTGTTTGCTTATTACTTTTTGTATCTGTTAAATCATCTATTATTGTAGCTGTCATAAATGATTCTAAAAGTCCTACGATTGCTAAAGCAAATGAGTATGGAAAAATGATTTTTAATGTTTCAAAATTAAAAGGAATATCAGGAAATAAAAATATTGGTAAAGTATCAGGTAAAGCTCCCATATCAGATACATTTCTTACATCCCATCCTGTAAAATATACAAAGATTGTTAAAGCAATAATAGTTACTAAAGGTGATGGCAAAATTTTACCAATTTTAGGAATATATGGAAATAAATAAATAATTCCAAGACCAGTAATTGTAAGAGCATAAACATGCCAAGTTACATTTGTAAGTTCTGGAAGTTGTGCCATGAAAATTAAAATAGCTAATGCATTTACAAATCCCACAACAACAGCACGAGCCACAAAACTCATAAGCTTATGAATTCCAATATAAGATAAGATTATTTGAATAAGCCCTGTTAAAAGTGTTGCTGCAAGTAAATATTGAAGTCCATATTCTTTTACTAAAGTAACCATCACTAATGCCATAGCTCCTGTTGCTGCACTTATCATTCCAGGTCTTCCACCTACAAATGCAATCACGACAGCCATTGAAAAAGATGCATATAATCCAACTTTTGGATCAACTCCAGCAATTATTGAGAAGGCAATTGCTTCAGGTATTAGTGCAAGGGCAACTACTAAACCTGAGAGAATATCAAGCCTGATATTTGAAAACCATTCATTTTTTATGTTTTGATACATAAAATTCCTTGTATTAAATTTTGATTGTTTTATTAAGAAAGGTAGTGATTGTAGCAAAAAAAGCTTAGATTTAAAAAGAAAGGAATTTGATAAATAAACAAATAACATATATTAATATAATATTATTCAAGTATAATGCAAACTTATGAAAAAAAATTAGAATAAGAATAACTAATGAAAAAAACAAAGCTCTTAATAATTTCAGAACAAGAAGATGTTTTTGAAGTGTATAAACTACTTTTAAATGAATATTTTATCTCAATTGAAATATTACATATAAAAAATAATGACTTCATAGAAGAGATAGATTTTAGTAAATTTTATATAGTTTTGATTGATTTAAGCTCAAATGAGTATTTTCCAATTCTAAATAAACTTTCAAAAATGGATCAAAAAGATAATAAAATCATTCTAATTACTCCTTATGATCTGAATCAAGATGCACAAAATATAAGAAATATTTTATTTTTTAACTTAATATTAATTAAACCTTTTGAAGTTTTAAGATTAGAAAATTTTATAAAAAATGAAAGTGAGAATATAGAAAGAAGAAATATTCTTGAAAGAAATAATAAAATATTAGCAAAAGTTGTAGATTTAAATCCTGCGAAAATTGCTGTTTATAAGCTAAATGGTACTATGTTTTATGCTAATAGTAGTTATTTAAAAGCAAATAATTTAAAATATGATAATTTTGAAAATTTAGATTTTGATAAGATAAGTCACTGTGATATAGCTTTTTTAAGTGTAAAAGAAAAACTAAAAACAACAAATAGTTTTGTTACACAAAAAGAAGAAAATGAAAAATGGCTTGAATCAACTTTTTATATGATATCTGATGAATTTATAATCCATAATTGCGTAGATATTACACTTCAAAAGCAAAAAGAGTTACAGTTAGAACAATCAGCGATATTTTTCGAAAACAGTAATGAAGGGATTTTAATAACCGATGCAAATAGAAAAATAATATCTGTAAATAAAGCTTTTTCAAAAATAACTGGTTATGAAAAAGAAGAAGTTTTAGGAAAAACACCATCAATTCTAAGCTCTGGAGTTCATGACAAAGAATTTTATAAAAATATGAGGGAAAGCCTTACTCTTAATTCAACATGGAAGGGCGAAATCTGGAATAAAAAAAAGAATGGTGAAATATATCCTGAATGGCTAAGTATAGCAAAAGCCGTAAATCCTAAATATAATGAAGAATTCTATATTGCAATTTTCACCGATATAACAATGATAAAAGAATCTGACAAAAAACTATATTTTTATGCAAATCATGACGTTTTAACAAAACTTCCAAATCGTGTTCAGTTTGAAACACATTTAAAGAAAACAATTGAATCATGTAAAAGAAATCAAAATAAAATCGCTTTATTTTTTATAGATTTAGATAAATTCAAAGATGTAAACGATACTTATGGTCATTCCATTGGTGATGAAATGCTAAAAACTATTGCAAAAAGATTAGAGCAAAGTATAAGAAAAGAAGATTTTATTGCAAGACTTGGTGGAGATGAGTTTGTTTTAATAATAAAAGATGTGAAAAATAATGAAGATATGATAAAACTTGCAAATAAGATAAATGAAAATATCAAAGAAGCTATTGTAATAGAAGATAAAGTATTTTTTATGAGTTTATCTATTGGTATTTCAATTTTTCCTGATGATGGAAAAGATAGCGAAGATTTAATCAAACACGCAGATGCTGCAATGTATGAAGTAAAAGAAAATGGCAGAAATGGTTCAAAGTTATATAATCAAAATATTACAGAAAAACTCTCTTTAAAAGTTATCTTTGAGCGTGAGCTGAAAATGGCTATTCAAAAAGATGAGTTTGAGATGTATTATCAAGCAATTATTGATATGAAAAGTGAAAAAATAGTAGGAGCTGAAGCTCTTGTTAGATGGAAGCACAAAGATAAAGGTATTTTGCCTCCATTAGAGTTTATAAAATATATAGATGCAGGTGGCATGAGTATAGATTTTGGTGAACTTATATTTAAAAAAGTATTAAAAGATACTCAAACAATAAATAAAAAATTAAAGAATCAAAATTTAAAAATAGCCATAAATATATCTCCAGAATATTTTTTTAAATATACTTTTGTTGAGGATGTTTTGGCTTATTGTAAAGATTTTTCAATTGATGAAAAACAAATAGAGATTGAATTACTAGAAACAAATATTATGAAAAATTCTGAAATATCCCAAGAAAAATTAAAACAATTATATGAAAAAGGTTTTCAAATTGCCTTAGATGATTTTGGAACTGGATATTCATCTTTGAGTTATTTAAAAGATTTCAAAGTTAACAAATTAAAAATTGATCAAGCATTTATAAGAGATTTTTTAGATGATAATAATGACAAAGCAATAGTTGAAGCTATTATAAATCTTGCAAAAATATTTAATCTAAAAGTTCAAGCAGAAGGTGTTGAAACAAAAGAACATCATGAGCTAATTAAAACTTTGGACTGTGATTTTGCACAAGGATATTTTTATAATAAACCGATGCCTTTAAGTAATTTCCTAGATTTCATTTTAAATAAATAAATTTTGATATAATTTATAAAATATAGATAAATTAAAATAATGAAAAGATAAATGGATAAAATAAAAAATCTAACACTGATAAAAATAGCCTTCTTGTTTGTAGTTTTTTGTAACGCTTTTGTAGATGTAACCCACAAAGTTTTACTTCAAAATATCGCTTTTAAAGTATTTGATGGAAGTACTCAAGTTGTTTGGATTTCTATTATTAACTCACTTATAATTATTCCTTTTATTCTTTTATTTACTCTTAGTGGATTTTTATCTGATAAATATGATAAGAAAAATATTTTAGTTTATGGTGCTGTTTCATCTTTTTTATTATCAATTTTAATGATTATTTCATATTTAAGTGGAAATTTTTATTTTGCTATGGGTTCTTTAGTATTACTTGCTATTCAAAGTGCTGTTTATTCTCCTGCAAAATTTGGAATAATTATTGATATATATGGCAGAAAAAACCTTGCATCAGGAAATGCATTTTTACAAGCTATTTCTATGATGGCAATACTATTTTCAATTGCAAGTGCATCTATTGTATTTGAATTTTTCTATAATAATAACAATTTACAAACACTTACAACAAAAGAAGAATTACTAAGTGCTATATTGCCATTAACTTACTATATCGTGCCATTTGCTTTTCTTGAGATGCTAGTTTCATTTTTGTTTTTAAAGAATATTAATACTTCATATAATAAAAATAAAGATTTAACTTTAAATAAAAAAGAGCTGTTTCAAGGTAAATTACTGCAAAACAATATGAAAATTCTTACATCTAATAATGCTATATTTTTATCAGTTATAGGATTATCAGTTTTTTGGGGAATCTCCCAATCAACAATGGCCGTTTTCCCATCTTTTGCAAAAATGTATTTAGGAATATCAGATGTATCTATTATAAATGGAGTAATAGGAGCATCTGGAATTGGAATTGCAATTGGATCTATAATGTATTCAAAGATTTCAAAATATTATATTGAAGTGGGAACCATACCTTTAGCTGCATTTGGAATGGCATTAACATTATATATTTCAACACTAGTTGCAAGTCCCATTCTTCTTGCAATAATCTTTTTATTTTTTGGGTTTTTTGGAGGAATGTTTATTGTTCCTTTAAATGCATTAATACAGTTTAATGCAAAGAAAAAAGTTCTAGGAACAATACTTGCAGGAAACAACTGGTTTCACTCTGTTAGTATGTTTTTGATGCTAGGAATGACAACTATTGTTTCTTATTATGGGTTTGATCCATTAAAAACTATATATTTGATATTACTAATTACACTTATAGGAACAATGTATACAATTTATCAACTTCCTCAATCTTTAATATTATTATTTTTAAAAACGATTGTAGGAATGAAATATAAACTTGAAGTAAATGGAATTACAAATATTCCTCAAACAGGTGGAGTTTTACTTTTAGGAAATCATATTTCATGGATAGATTGGGCTGTTGTTTTAATGGCTGTTCCTAAAGAAGTAAGATTTGTGATGGATAAAACTATTTATTCAAAATGGTATATAAAATGGATTTTTAGAATGTTTAATGCCATTCCCATATCAAATGCTTCAAGTAAAACTACTATTAAAATAATTGCAAAACAGTTAGATGAAGGGAATATTGTTGTGATTTTTCCTGAAGGATCTATCACTAGAAATGGGCATTTAGGAGAGTTTAAAAAAGGATTTGAAAAGATTTTAGAACTTACAAACACTGATGTAAAAGTGGTACCTTTTTATATTAGAGGACTTTGGGAATCTATGTTTAGTAGAGCAAATCAAAAGTTCAAAAAATCAAATAGAACAAATAGTGTTACTATCTCTTTTGCAAGATATATGAAAAAAGAAAATGCAAATATAATAAGTGTAAAAAAACAAATTATAAATCTATCTACGAAATCTTGGCAAGAACATATTAAAAATCTAAAACCTTTAAATGAAACTATTTTTAATAGATTAAAAGAGCTTAAAAATAATATGATTTTTACAGATTCTACAGGATTAGAATTAAGTGGACATAAATTTTTAACAGCTTCAATAGTGTTTAAAAATTTACTAAAAAAACAAATTGAAAATCAAAATGTAGGAATATTACTGCCATCTAGCACAGCGGGAGCTTTTATAAATTATTCTGTATTATTAATGGGAAAAACTGCTGTAAATTTAAACTACACAAGCCAAATAGAAACCTTGAAATATTGCATTTCAAAAGCACAAATAAAATCTATTATTACATCAAGAAAATTTATAGAAAAACTTGAACTTCGTGGCATTGATTTAAAAGAAGCTTTTGAAGATGTTGAGCTTATTTATCTTGAAGATTTAAGACAAAATATTTCAAAAGCAAAAAGTTTATCGGTGTTTTTATCTGTAAAAATTCTTCCAAGTTTTCTTTCAAAACTTATATATTTAACAAAAACAAAAAAAGATGATACGGTTTTAATTTTATTTTCATCGGGAAGTGAAGGAACTCCAAAAGGAATAGAGCTAAGTGGAGATAATATTTTAGGAAATGCACAACAAATAGCAAATATCATAAATGTAAACGATGAAGATATTATCTTAGGTTCTTTACCTTTATTTCATGCTTTTGGAATAGTTGTAACTACATATTTGCCTTTAATAGAAGGAATTAGATGTGTAGCACATCCTGATCCAACTGATGGTTTAGCCATCGCTAAATTGATTAGTTCTTATAAGGTTACTATTATGTGTGGTACTTCAACCTTTTTCAGACTGTATACAAAAAATCAAAAAATTCATTCTTTAATGTTTGAAAGTCTAAGACTTGTTGTTTCAGGAGCTGAAAAACTAAGAGAAGATGTACGAATTGAGTTTAAAAAAAGATTTGCAAAAGATATCTTAGAAGGTTTTGGAACAACAGAGACTTCACCTGTGGCCACTTGTAATTTACCCGATGTTTTAAGTCCTGATTTTAGTATTCAAAAAGGGCAAAAAGCTGGAACTGTAGGAATGGCAATTCCAGGAACTACTATAAAAGTTGTAGATCCAGTAACTTTTAAAGAACTAAAAGTAAATGAAGAAGGAATGATTTTAATTTCTGGAATTCAAGTAATGAAATCATATTTAGATGATGAGGATAGAACAAAAAAAGCTTTAAAAGTAATAAATGCAAAAACATATTATATTACAGGAGATAAGGGAAAGCTTGATGAGGATGGCTTTTTAACAATAGTTGATAGATATTCAAGGTTTGCTAAAATAGGCGGTGAAATGATAAGCTTAGGCGCTATTGAAGAGCTAATATCAAAGTTCATTGAATCAACTGATAATTTGATTGATTTTTTAGTTACAAGTTTAGAAGATGAAAAAAAAGGGGAAAAGATTATTCTTTTGATTTCCAATGCAAATAAAGAGTTTATCCAAGAGCTAAAAGAAAAGATTCTAAAAAACTTTGATAATAAACTTATGATTCCAAGTGAAATAAAAATTGTAGAAGAAATACCAAAACTAGGAAGTGGGAAAAAAGACTTTGTAAAAGCTAAATATCTAGCATCCCAAGAGTAAAAATATTTTAAATATTTTTACTCAACTTCTTTTATAGAACACATAAGATTTACTATTTTATCTTGGTTAGAACAAAAATTTCCATTTTTTTCAATCAATAATAAATCCTTCGCATAACCTTTTAAAGTATGAAGTTTTGCACTTTCAATCTCTATATTAAAATCATCAAATATCTTAGCAATATAAGCAAATAAACCCTTTTGATCCTTAGCAACTATATGCATAGAAGCTAAATCAGCTGTATGATTTTGATCAACTACAATATCCTCTTTTTTTATAATTGGAGTTATTAAGTTGGTTGATTTACTCATATCAAAAGAGTCTTTTATTATCTCTTCTATAAAATAAATATCTTCTTCATTTATTTTTTCTGAAAATGTAATCTCAAAGGCTTTTTTATTATCATAGAGTTTAAAAATATTCATGGAAGCTATATTTAAAAACTCTAATTTTCCCAGTAAATAACCTAAATTCAAAGGTGATTTTCTAATAATTCTAAGAGTTAATTGTGATTCATTTATTATTTTATAAATATAAGTTTCCACATCTTTTGCTTTTATTGAAATATCTAAAATATCCTCAGCTTTTAGACGTAAAAATATCTGATTTGATGCAATTGACATTATTTTTTTCTTTATGCTAAGTGGTAACTCTTTATATCTTTCAAGATTTTTAATAGCATTTTGTTTTGCTATTCTTCTTTTACTTTCAGTTAGTAATTCTTGATTTTCAAATGCAGGAATTGATTGTGTGTATAATTGTTTTAATAAAGATGCTGTTGAACTATTAAAAATATTTTCTCCAACAGCTGAAATATCGCAATATGTGATTATATAAAGCATATCAAGGGACTCTTTTGTTTCAATTAATCCTGTAAAATTAAGTATGGCTTTTTCTGAATATATATCCTCATGGTTCGCAACATAAGACATCATATTGTGATATCTTACAAGTTCTGCTGCAATTCTTATAGTTTCATCATTAAAATAAAATGACTTAAGCATACTTTTGAGAAGTTTTTCACCAACTATATGATGATCTTGAGTTCTTCCTTTCCCAATATCATGTAGAAATGCAGCCAATCTTACGATTATTTTTTGTTCATTTGTAAGTTTGTCAAAGATTGCTTTTATCTCTTTATTTTGGATATTTTGTGCAAACTTCAAAGTTTTTATAGAGTGAATATCAACAGGATGATAGTGATAACCATCAAATTGAGGTTGGTTAAGAATCTTTTTTGTACTAGGAAGAATAGTTTGAAATAGCCCTGCGTTATAAATTAATTTTATTATTGGGTATAGTTTTTCTTTGCATAAAAGAGTTTTTACGCTTTTTTTCAACTCTTTTGTTTGAATCTTTGGTAATTTCGCACGACTTATATAATAAATATATGATCTATCAAATCTTTCAATATTACTTGGTAAATCAATTAATTCTTTTATGATATTGCTTAAAGTTTCTGCTTTTGCATTAAATGAACAAAAAAGTTCATTATCAATAATATATTGATTCTTTTTATATCTAAGTTGTCTTAATTTTGGAATATTAGAAGAATCAAATAAAATTTGTCTTGTAAATTTTTTCACCATTGTTGAGGTAAAGTAGTGAATCATATGAAGAGATGCCAAAATTCTTGACATACATTGTCTCTCTTTTGTATTTCTAGGACTATCTTTAAATCCAAGTTTAGAGCTTAGATCAGGCAAAATATCAAAGGTTACCATATCAAGTTTTTTTCTTGCAATATTGTGTAAAGCATTTCTTACTTGAAAAATGAATTCTAAAGCTTGTCTATATTTTTTATATTCATCTTCTGTAAATTCTTTTCCGATTAACTCTTTTGTATTTGTGATTCCATATAAAATATTTGCCATCCAATACATCATATTAGATTCTCTAATACCACCATAGCCATCTTTTATATTTGGTTGCATTTTAAGTGGATATTTTAAAAGCCTTTGTTTATGCTCTTCTAATTTTTTAAGTACAAACTCTTTTTGATTTGTTTTTCTAATTTTTGTTAAAACATTTCCATATTCACACCATAAAATTTTTGAACCACAAATCATTCTTGATTCTAAAATAGAACTTTTAATTGTAATATCTTCTTTTACAGCTTCACTTATTTCTTTTAGTTCATGAACCCTTGAACCTAATTTTAAACCACAATCCCATGCTAAAGTTATAAACTCTTCCATAAGTTTTTTTAAATTATATCCTTGAACATTTTCATATAAAATCAAAATATCAATATCAGAATAAATACAAAGTTGTTCTCTTCCATAAGAGCCAAGAGCTACAAGAGTAATGGGAATTGAAGTGCTCATAGGTTGGTGGGAAGCGAAGTTTTTTCGTAAAATATATTTATATAATTGGATTAAAAATTTATCAGTATGTTTTGTATGTTTTATAAAAAAATCTTTTCCACCTGTTGTTTCAACGGTTGTATCAATGGAAGCTAGATAGTTTTTATAATAAGTTTTAAAAACTTTTGATATTTCAAAATCACTTGCATTTTTTGATATTAAATCTTCTATTTGTATGTTTAAATTTATCATAATAACTCTTTGTATATTTCTAATTTTTTTCTTAGAGTAATTCTATTTATTCCTAAATGCTTTGAAACTTGAACTTGAGATTTATATTTATGTAAAGATGCTTTTAATAAAGGCACTTCAAAAATATAAGATAAATCTTTGTATGAATTTTCACCGTTTAGGTTTTTACTAATATATTTTTCTAAAAACATTAAAATCTCGTTTTCACCTAAAGTCTCAAAAAGATATGAGAAAAAGATAGTTTTTCTTAAGCTATATGCATTATGTAATAAATTTTTACCAATTTTAGATTCATCAATTAGTGGCATGTCCAAAATCAAACTAGCTTCTTTAGAGAATTTTTTTATTAAAGCTTTTGTATCTTCAGGTCTTTTTATTAAGTTGGGAATTTCAATATTTATTGAAAAAATATCTTTTATTTTTTGATTTAAATTTTCAGTATTTGATGTAGCAATTAATCTTAAATCATTTTCTTTAATCCATTTTATAAAAGCATCAATATTTGTAATTTCTTCTATTTTATTAATAATTATTGATTTATTTTCTACAACAATCGTATTATTGCTTATCTCTTTTTGTAAAGTTTTAGCTTCAAATATTTCATTATTTGGAAGAATAAATTTAGCAAGAGATTTCTTTCCACTTCCTTTATTACCAATTATTAATGCATTTATTTCAACTGTTTGTAAAAGTTTCGCAGAATTTAATATCTCCTTTGAAATCTCATCTATGGCTATATATTCTTGCATTTTATTATGACCCTTTTTAATATAAAATTGCATTTGTAAAAATATTATACTTAATAAAAACAATATTTATATAAAAATGTATAAAAAGTATACAAACACTTTTAATACATAATTAAGTACAATAACTTAATATATTATAAAGAGTAAAGATTGAAGAAAAAAACCTATATTTTATTAAACTTATTTATATTAATTTTTATTTGTATTTCAATTGTTTTTTTTGGAAGACATTTAATAGTTGAAAAAGAAAAAGAGTTACTACATGAAAAATATAAAGCAATAAGTCAAAATATAAAAAATAAAACAAATTCACTAATTCAAACAAAAAAAAATGCAACATTGGCAATAGCCCTTGTGTTATCTGAAAATGAAGCTATAAAAGATATTCTTTTAGATAATGAAAATAATACTTATGATTTAAAAAAATTATCTGAAAAAATTAGAATCTATACAGATTATAAAAACGTATGGTTTCAGCTTATTACTAATGAAGGTATTTCTGTTTATAGAAGCTGGACAAATAATAAAAATGACAAAATCAAAAATTATAGATTAGATTTAACAACACTATTAGCAAATCCAATAATTAAAAATACAATTAGTGTAGGAGTGTATGATATCACTTTTAAATCTATAATTCCATTATATAGAAATAATGAGTTTATAGGCGTTTTAGAAGGTATTACTCATTTTAATTCAATAACAGAAGATTTAAAAAATAATGATAAAGTCGAGCCAATAATTCTAGTAAATAGTAGATTTACAAAACAACTTGAAGAAAAGAATTTCACAAAAATATTTTTACAAGATTATTATGTTGCCAATTTAACAGCTTCTAAAGAGATAATAAATTATCTAAAATATGAGAATATGAATAAATTTTTTCAAGAAAATGAATATTTAATAAAAGATGAAAAACTAATTATTAATATACCAATAATAGAAGAGGGAATAAATTTAGCAAATATTCTAATATTTAAAAATTTAGATGAAATTGATATATCTGAAATTAATGAGTTTAAGAAACACTCATTTTATTACTTGATATTTTTTCTGATTTTTATATATTTGAGTATTTTTATAATAGCTTATTATTTATATTCGAAAAGATTAAAAGAATTAAATATCTCTTTACAAAAAACAATAGAATATGAAATAATGAAAAACGATGAAAAAAATAGAATATTATTTCAACAAAATAAAATGGCAGCAATGGGAGAAATGATAGGAAATATAGCCCATCAATGGAGACAACCTTTATCTGTTATTACTGTTTTGGCATCTTCTTTAAAAGTTAAAAAAGAATTAGATATTTTAGAAGAAAAAGATTATTTAGAATCTTATAATTTGATTCTTGAAACAGCAAACTATTTGTCAAATACAATTGATGATTTTCAATATTATTTTTCACCAAATAAAAATAAAAATAGTTTTAATACAAAAAATTTAATAGACAAATCATTAAAATTATCTAGCATGGAATTTAAGGAACATAATATAAATGTCATTAAAAATATAGAAGAATTTGAAGCTTTAAATTTTGAAAATGAGCTATTGCAAGTAGTAATAAATATTTTAAATAATGCAAAAGATGAGTTAATAAAAAAAGATGCAAAGAGATATATTTTTATAGATTTATTTAAAGAAGATAAAAATATTATTATAAAAATAAAAGATAATGCTGGTGGAATTGATAAAAATGTAATTGATAGAGTTTTTGAACCGTATTTTACAACAAAACATAAAAGT
>OBMA010001371.1_pt1 | contig 14844 bp, 18 predicted proteins | sample 1539141 | NCBI WGS metagenome assembly OBMA01 (sample SAMEA3991484, study PRJEB22521) | metagenome | biome: anthropogenic terrestrial biome; feature: sewage plant; material: raw primary sludge | place: Sweden | collected 2012-09-26 | reverse complement strand
CCCTGAACAGCATCCGAATGGTGATTTCACTCTTGCAGAAGGCCTAGCGTATACTTTTGATCAAAATCAACAGGGTGAAAATTTAACCTTTAGTGGGGTTTCCGTCATTCATCCTAAAATGTTTGATGGTTTGGAAAATGGCAAACGACCACTTGCACCTTTATTAAAAAATGCCATGTTGGATGGAAAAATTTCAGCAGAAAAAATGCAAGCCGCTTGGGTTGATGTTGGCACACCTGAACGATTAAGTGACCTAGATCTACAGATTCGTCAAGGGATGTACGCTTAAGTGCATAATCACTAGGCGTTAACTACTGTTCCACGGCTTAGAAATCGGTATACTTCAGTTTAATTTTATTGAGATGTCTTCTTTATGCATCCTTTTTTTCAAGACTTAAAGCAAGGTAGTCAAAAGCTTGGCTTAGATTTGAGTGAAGAAGCATTAAATTTATTGCTGAAGTATCAAGATGCACTTGTGCTGTGGAACAAAGCTTATAATTTAACAGCGATTCGTGATCCTAAAGAAATGTTGGTGAAACATTTGCTTGATAGTCTGAGTATTTTAAAAGACTTACCACAAGGTCGTTTGCTTGACATTGGTACGGGCGGCGGTATGCCGGGCATGATCATTGCTTTGTGTCAGCCAGAACGCGAATGTGTTTTACTCGATTCAAATGGCAAAAAAATTCGCTTCTTGAAGCAATTTATTGCTGATTTAAAACTAAAAAATGTAATTGCAGTGCAAACACGTGTTGAAAATACAGACAGTATTAATGACTTGGGACAATTTGATGTCATTACCAGTCGCGCCTTTGCATCCTTAATCGACTTTGTTGCTGCATCGAAACCGTACATGCATGAGCACAGTATCATTGCTTCAATGAAAGGCTTAATTCCTGAAGAAGAAGTTGCAGTCATTAAGCAAGAATTTAGCTGTGACATCGTTGCATTAACGGTTCCGCGCTTAGATGAACAGCGTCATCTACTTTTGTTAAAACGTATTTAATTATTTTGAAGGGTTGGGGTTACCATGGCACAAATTATTGCGATTGCGAACCAAAAAGGTGGTGTAGGCAAGACCACAACCGCAGTAAATTTGGCAGCATCGTTAGCTGTGTTAAAGAAGCGCGTTTTACTTGTGGACATGGATTCACAGGGAAATGCCACGATGGGATCTGGTATCCAAAAAAATGATCTTTTATATTCAGTTACGGATGTTTTGTTGGGCGAAGTTCCGATTGAAACAGCCATTACCAAGGCTGAAGTAGGTTATAAAGTTTTAGGTTCAAATCGTGATTTAGCCGGTGTGGAACTTGCGATTGCGGAACAAGAGGGCCGTGAGTTTATTCTGCGTGAAGCATTAAAAGAAATAGATCATTCTTTTGATTATATTATTGTCGACTGCGCACCTAGTCTGAGCTTAATTACGGTCAATGCTTTAGCTGCAGTACACGGTGTGCTTATTCCAATGCAATGTGAATATTATGCACTGGAAGGTTTAGCTGATTTGACTCAAACCATTGATCGTATTCAACAAGCACTGAATCCTGACTTGAAAATTATAGGTGTGCTGCGCACCATGTATGATGCACGAAATGCATTGACGCGTGATGTTTCCGAAGAACTTGAACAATACTTTGGCAAGAAACTGTATGACACTGTCATTCCGCGTAATGTGCGCTTAGCAGAAGCACCTGCACATGGTTTACCGATTATTTTCTTTGAAAAAAGTTCAAAAGGTGCAGTTGCTTACTTAAATTTAGCAGCTGAAATGGTAAAAAAAAGTAAAGTACAAAAAGGAATGACAGCATGACCATAAAAAAACGAGGTTTGGCTAAAGGTCGTGGTTTGGATGCCTTGCTTGGTTCAATCCAAAAAGAAAAACTACAAATGGAAGCTCAGGCTTTAGATCATGGCCAGTTAAAACAAATCAATGTTCATTTGCTGACCCGTGGTGAATATCAACCTCGACGTTTTATTCATGAGCACGATCTTCAAGAGCTTGCGGCTTCAATTGAAAAACATGGTGTGATGCAGCCGATTGTCATCCGTCCCATCGATGATGAAAAATTTCCTTATGAAATTATTGCTGGTGAGCGCCGCTGGCGAGCTGCACAACTAGCAGGTTTAACTGAAATTCCTGCGATTGTGCGTGATTTAACCGATCAAGTTGCGATTGCTTTAGCATTGATTGAAAACATTCAACGTCAAGATTTGAATCCAATTGATCAAGCAATGGCGTTACAGCGTTTTCATGAAGAGTTTGGCTTAAGTCACCAAGAAATTGCCGATACCGTTGGCAAAGCACGGACGACCATCAGTAATTTATTGCGTTTACTGTCCTTGGCAGAATCGGTCAAAGATTTTATGCAGCAAGGTTTGCTTGATATGGGGCATGCCCGTGCAATTTTAACTTTAAAAGCCAAGGATCAGCTTAAAGTTGCAGAACATGTGATTGAAAAAAGTTTATCTGTGCGTCAAACAGAGCAATTGGTGCGTGATTTGAATGCACCGAAACAAGAAAAAGCCAAAGCAGACGTTGCACCAGATATTCAACAATTAACACAACGTTTAGCAGAACGTTTTAGTGCAGATGTAAAGATTGATCATAATAAGCAAGGTAAAGGAAAATTAGTCATTCAATATCATTCTTTGGATGAATTGGATGGCATTCTAAATATTTGTTTCGCAGAATAATTTTTTATTTTATTGGGGAAATACATGTGGGAATTAGTCAAAGCAGGTGGGTGGTTAATGCTGCCCCTTGTTTTATGCTCGATTTTTACTGTTGCAATTACAATTGAACGCATGATTCGGTTAAAAAAATCGATGATTTTGCCAAAAGCATTGTTATTGAGCCAGACTCAAAATGCACATGCAGTCATGCAGCAATTACAACAAGATGAAGCATTAAAAGGCAGTACTCTGGGGCGTATTTTTACTGCTGGCTATCAAAGTAAAAATCAAAATGAACAATATGCGCGTGCGCAAATGGAAGTCACAGCTTCTCAAGAAATTGGCTATTTGGAAAAAAATATTAATTTCTTAGGTACATTAAGTGCTGTAGCGCCACTTTTAGGTTTGTTGGGTACAGTTTTGGGTATTATTGAATCCTTTCTAGTGATCGATTTAGGTACTAATAGTAATCCAACATTGATGATTCCAGGTATCTCAAAAGCCTTGATTACCACCGCAGCAGGGATGTTTATTGCAATTCCAGCATTATTTGCTTATCGTTATTTTCAGCGTTTAGTGCAAGAATATGTTGCCGAGCTTGAGCAACAATCGACATTATTTCATGCGGCTCTTTTCTATCAAAATTCTACAGTTGAAGAACAAGATCTTAGAAAAGCAGGTTAGGGTGAAAAATGAAATTCAAACGCACACAAGTTGAAGATATTCACATTAACCTGACACCCATGATTGACTGTTTATTGTTTATCTTGGTTTTCTTATTGTTATCAACTACATTTAACCAATTTAGTCGTATGAATTTAACCTTGCCCGATGCGCAAGGTGTTCCGCCTAAACAATATGAACATAAAATTGAAGTGGTTGTTGATGCTTCAGGGCATTATTCAATTAATGGACAATCGATCGCGAGTAAAGATGTTGTTGATTTAAATACTGCAATTAAACAGATTTCTAATGAACGTCGTGATTTAATGTTTGTGATTGCTGCCGATGCTAAAGCCACACATCAAGATGTGATTCGTGTGATGGATGTTGCGGGTCAGCTCGGGTTTGTTAATATCAATATTAGTACTAAAGTTCCGTCTAGAGGTTATTAGTGAAGCAAGATTTTAAAGTCTATCTACGTCTTTTGGGCTATTTAAAGCCTTTTTGGGGTATAGCGATATTAGTTTTTATCGGTTTTGCAATTAGTGCAGCAACAGAAGTATCTATTGCAAAATTATTAGAAAAAATCATTACCGCAATCCAACATAGAGATCAAGGCTTTACTTCTATATTTCCTTTTTTAGTGGTCTTATTGATGTTTTTCCGTGGCGTAGGCTCCTTTATTGGGGGCTATTTCACGGCAGTGATTTCGCGCAATTTAGTCTTTAATATCCGTCAGGAAGTTTTTGGTAAGTTACTTAGACTGCCATCTCAATATTATTTAGACAATACCAGTGGTCATATCACCGCTAAAATTATGTATAACGTGGAGCAATTAACCGCTGCTTCATCAGAATCACTCAAAACCATTGTGCAACAAGGTTTGATTACCATTGGATTGTTAGGGTATTTGTTGTATAGCAATTGGCGACTGACCCTTATTATTCTGATTTTTGCTCCGTTGATGGGTTTCCTGATTCGTAAAGCGTCGAAACGTATGCGGATATTGTCCATACAAGTTCAAGACACCATGGGTGATGTCAACCATGTGGTGCAAGAAACAGTTAATGGTAATTTGGTTGTAAAAGGTTTTGGCGGCCAAGAGTATGAACAAACTCGTTTTAAAGATCACTCGCTTGAAAACTTAAAACGTGGTTTGAAAATGGTTGTGGTACAGCAGCTCAATAGCCCTGTTGTGCAATTCATTATGTCAATTGCCATGGGTATTATTATTTGGATTGCGTTACGACCAGAAATTTTACGTGATACCAGTGCCGGTGAGTTCGTTGCTTACATTACAGCAGCGGGTATGCTAAGCAAACCAATCAAAGCATTAACCGATGTCAATGAAAAATTACAACGCGGTATGGCAGCAGCACATTCAGTTTTTGAATTACTCGATTTGCCTGAAGAGCAAAATACAGGGACTTTAACGCCTGTGCTTAAAGGTAATATCCAATTGCAAAATGTGAATTTAATTTATGCAGATGGTCATCACGCGATTCGTGATTTAAATTTAAATGTTAAAGCCGGTGAAACAGTTGCTCTGGTTGGGCGTTCAGGTGCAGGTAAAACGTCCTTAGTGAATCTATTGGTGCGTTTTCAAGAAGCGAATTCAGGTCATATTTATTTAGATCAGCACGATATTCAAGATATAGACTTGAACAGTTTGCGAACCCAAGTTGCGATGGTGAATCAGCAAGTGGTGCTATTTAATCGTACTGTTCGTGACAATATTGCCTATGGACAGCTCGAAGGTGCAACTGATGCAGATGTTATTGCCGCAGCAAAAGCCGCTTATGCACATGACTTTATTATGGCTTTACCGCAAGGCTACGATACACAACTGGGTGCACAAGGTTTGAACTTGTCCGGTGGGCAACGTCAACGTATCGCGATTGCACGTGCCATTTTGAAAAATGCACCCATTTTGATTCTAGATGAAGCCACCAGTGCGTTAGATAACGAATCAGAATACTATATTCAACAGGCTTTTGATGCTGCCATGCAGGATCGCACGACTATTGTTATCGCGCATCGTTTATCGACCATTGAAAATGCTGATCTTATTGTGGTGATGGATAAAGGTAGAATTGTCGAGCAAGGTACGCATGCGGAATTAATTGCTAAGCGCGGCGCTTATCACCAATTGCATCAGCGTAATTTTGAGGAAAATTGATTTATGTCAATTGCACAATTGATTCAAGATGCTTGGAATAAACAAGCGAAGTGGTTAATTGTGCTTAGACCTTTGGCATGGCTTTATCGTGGCGGTTTTTTATTGAATAAAAAACTCTACCAAATGGGCATTAAATCAAGTTATCAAGCAGCCGTACCTGTAATGGTGATTGGAAATATTACCGTGGGCGGGAGTGGTAAAACACCATTACTGATCCAACTGGTCAGCTATCTACAAAATAAAAATATTCGTGTTGGTGTGATTAGTCGTGGTTATGGTGGAAAAGGGCCGTTTCCAGCCTATGTTGATTTGGAATCTGTGCCAGATGTAGTCGGTGATGAACCTTGTTTGATTGTGCAGTCAACTGGTGTTCCTATGGTGGTGGGTTCAAATCGACAACAGAGTATTGAGTATCTATTATCCAAGCATGATTTGGACTTGATTGTTAGTGATGATGGTTTGCAACATTTGGCTTTACAGCGTCAAATTGAGTGGATTGTATTGGATCAAAATCGTGGTTTAGGCAATCAGAAATTATTACCTGAAGGCTATTTAAGAGAACCCGTTAGTCGGTTAAATACAGGAACCGTGATTGAGCATGCAGCAAGTCCTAAAACGGCTTTAAACATGCATTTAGAGGTGAATACGCCCTATTTACTCAATGCAATCGAAGCTAAAATCTTTAATCCAGCCAATAATTTCTATGCTGTGGTCGGAATCGGTTTTCCGCAACGTTTTTATAAAACTTTAGATTCTATCGGTATTCATCAATTTCAATGTCATGAATTTCCAGATCATTATGATTATGAAATCACAGATCTGCAATTTGAAGATAGCAATCCAATGATTACCACTGAAAAAGATGCAGTGAAAATTTTGCCTTTATTAAAGCAAAATCCAGATTTTAAACGGGAAATTTGGGTGGTTCCTGTTGAAGCAGTACTTTCACCTCAGTGTTATGAAATTTTACATCAGCAATTACAGCAAGTCGGTATTCAAATTTCTTAAGGTTCATCATTTATGAAACATATTGTTATTCCTGCACGTTTTGCAAGTTCACGTTTACCGGGTAAGCCATTATTAGAAATACATGGTCGTCCAATGATTTTACGTGTGGTTGATCAAGCAAAAAAAGTCGCGGGTTTTGATGATTTATGTGTTGCTACCGATGATGAGCGTATTGCTGAAGTTTGTCGTACTGAAGGGATCGATGTTGTGTTGACCCATGCAGACCATCCATCGGGTACAGATCGCTTAAGTGAAGTTGCTCGAATTAAAGGTTGGGCAAGTGAAGATATTGTGGTTAATGTGCAGGGCGATGAACCTTTGCTTCCAGCACAATTGGTACAGCAAGTTGCGCAATTATTGGAATCACAGCCAGAATCTTCCATGTCAACTTTGTGTGAGCCAATTCATAGTCTAGAAGAATTTAAGCGTGACAGCATTGTGAAAGTGGTGATGTCTAAATACAACCAAGCTTTGTATTTTAGTCGTGCGACCATTCCTTATGATCGTGATGGCGCTCAGCAAGAGGTTCAATCATTGCATCCGCAAGCATATCGCCACTTAGGTTTATATGCTTATCGCGTCAATTTGCTACAAGAATATGTGTCTTGGGATATGGGTGTATTGGAACAGCTGGAAAGCTTGGAACAATTACGTGTACTTGAAAATGGTCATCGTATTGCGATTGCGGTTGCAGAAGCAAACTTGCCACCGGGTGTCGATACACAAACTGATTTAGATCGTCTGAATGAAATGGATGTATCTTGCTTTGAGTAGGGTTTTGGCGCAGGTTGGACTTAAATTAAATGCAAAATGATGTGGTTGCACAAGTTTACCCATGGCAAAAAATGGTTTGGGATACGCTCACGGGGCGTTTCCCAAAACTAGGACATGGCTTGCTTTTTTATGGCAAAAAAGGCTGTGGTAAAGAAGCTTTTGCACAATATTTTTTGGCATGGGTTTTGTGTGCAAATAGACATGAGCGCAATGCTCCCTGTGGTGAATGCAGTAGTTGTTTATGGTTGAAGTCAGATACCCATCCGAATTATGTGTACATCAGCACAGATGAAGAAAATAAAAAGCAAAATGCGAAAATTAAAATTGAAAAAATTCGTGATTTATTGCCTTTTGTGCAACAAACCGTAGATGGTTGGCGTGTCATTGTGATTGAGCCAGCGGAAGCACTTAATATTGCTTCTGCAAATGCATTGTTAAAAACCCTTGAGGAACCGGGTGATCGAATTGTCATTATTTTATTGGCCGATCACTATTTGAAACTTCCTGCGACTATTCGTAGCCGCTTACAGCATTTTGCTTTGGATCGTATGTCTGAAGCGCAAGCAGACGCATATTTGACTGAGTATTTACCAGACTTAGATCAGACACAAAAACAATTGTTGCTTAATTTATCCAATCAAATGCCGCTGCAAGCAATGCAACTGGCAAGTGCTGAATGGCCAAATAAACGACAAGAATTTTTAAATGACTGGCAAAAACTCGTGACGCAAAAGAATATGCCGATGGCAATTGCGACCAAGTGGAATAAAGCACTTAATTTTAGTGATTTTGCGCAAATGTTTGAATACTTGTTGTCCGATTTAATTTGTGTCAAGCTAAATCAGCAAGTCAAAAATCATGATTTAGATTTCACTGTACTATCAGAACAATATTCATTGGAGTTCTTATTTGGTATTTATGCTGACTTGCAACAATCTAAACAATTTATTGAGCAGAATGTACAAAGCAACTTAGTGCTTGATCAATTGTGTATAAAACTAATGAATATTTAAATTTAAAGGGGAATGTGATGCAACCACGTATGGGCGGTATTATTCAAGTGAATATCCCAGATAAAGACACTTTGTACGCCAGTTATATGCCTTATGTTGTGGGTGGTGGTTTATTTGTTCCCACCAAGCAACCGATTAAATTGGGTGAGGAAGTTTTTGTACTGGCAACTTTACCTGAACAATCACAGAAAATCCCTTTAACGGGTAAAGTAATTTGGATTTCACAAAAACAAAACGGAATTAAATTACAAGGCTTTGGTATGCAGCTTTCAGGAGAGAAAGGCATTTATTACAAATCAGAAGCCGAAAAATTGCTTGCAGGTATTAAGTCTGAAGGACGAAGTAGTTACACTATGTAGTTGTTCAACTCTTTAGGATCTTACCGTGTTTGTAGATACGCATTGCCATTTAACCATGCTTGATTTAACGCCTTATGATGGCAACTTAGATTTAGCGTTAGCACAGGCGCGTGAAGCGGGTGTATCCAAATTCATGAGTATTTCAGTTGATTTGGATGATCATATAGAGCTTGCTAAAATTGCAGCACGTCATCCCGATGTTGGATACAGTGTTGGAGTTCATCCTTGTGAAGACCCTGCGACGATGGCACGTGCAACCACAGAGTATTTAATTGAGCTTGCGCAACCAGAAAAGGTTTGGGCAATTGGTGAAACAGGCTTAGATTATTTTCACAGCACAGACTTTATTGCAGAACAAAAAGAATGCTTTGCACGACATATTCATGCTTCTCAGGCGGTGAAAAAACCAGTGGTGGTACATACCCGTTCTGCAAAACATGACACGGTTGATGTTATTCGTGCTGAAAAGTCGACCCATGGTATTTTGCATTGTTTTACTGAAGATTGGGAAACCGCCAAAGCCGTTCTGGATTGTGGTTATTATGTGTCATTTTCCGGTATTGTTTCGTTTAAAAATGCCCAAGATTTAAGAGATGTGGCGAAGCAAGTGCCACTTGATCGTGTTCTGATTGAAACGGATAGTCCTTATCTTGCACCGATGCCTTATCGAGGTAAATCTAATGAGCCAAAATACGTTCCCTATGTAGCCAAAGCCTTAAGTGACGTATATGATAAGTCGATTGAGGAAATCGCTTTCATTACTATGCAAAACTTTGAAAACCTCCTCAATTTAAAGTAAATAATTCGAATTGATATAAGCGCATAAGAGAGTTACAGAGTGAAGATGGATCGTCAGGCTCAGTTTCGGGCAAGAGAAGCGTTAATTTTTCAAGTTGCAGAGCAACTATTGTTAGAAAATGGCGAATCAGGAATGACACTTGATGCGTTGGCAGCAGAACTGGATCTTGCCAAAGGGACTCTATATAAACATTTTCAAAGTAAAGATGAACTCTATATGCTTCTTATTATTCGTAATGAGAACATGCTATTAGAAATGATTAAAGATGCGGAGAAGGCTTTTCCAGAGCACTTGGCATTTTTTATGCTGCATCATTTGCATCATCCTGAACGCACAGTATTGTTCCATCAAATTGAAGAACGTCTTTCTACGACAGGTGTCGGTATTCATCTGTTGTTTAGCGAACTTTATCAGGTACGAAAACAGCGCTTACGCATTATTTTTCGCATGACTGAAAGTTATTTGGAAAATATTCAAAGTGCGATGTCTGTGCGTGACTATTTAGCTTCAATTTGGGCTTTAACACATGGTGCGGCAGCAATATTAAATTCTAGTTTCTATCAGCGTTATTTAGGTTCGCGCGATACACTTCGTGTTGCCTATATCGATCAGGCTTTGGCGATGCCTAAGAAGCAAATGAGTTCAACGGAACAGTTCGCTTAAAGGTCAGCTATGAAGCACACAAAATCAGCATCAATTCGTGGTTTCACTCTGATAGAATTGATGGTGGTTATTGTGGTTATGGCAATTATGGCTTCTTTAATTTTAACCAATATTAATGGAGTGGATCAGCGTAAAGCGATGCAAGCACGAGAAGTGTTTATTATGGATTTACGCAGGATGAATCGTGAAGCCAATGATCAAGCCCGCATTTTTGCACTTGATGTTCAAGCTGCAACCGATGTATCGCCATTTCGTTATGCTGTAATTGAATATTTAGTTCCGTTTACTCAAACTGCACAAACATCGCCATTTTCTAAAAATAAAAAATGGCAAAACTATGCCGAATTTAAACCGCGTGATTTACCTGAGCAGGTTTCCTTTAATGTGCAATCACTCGATCAGCAATATGAAAATGCCAATAATGATGATTTGCTGAATGCCAATGCGCCTAAATTACTGTGGTTAGGCAATGGTGAAACAAAGCCAGTCCGCATCCAATTTTATTTTGAGCAACGCCCAATTGGTGAAGAAATTGAGATTGATCACTTAGGTAAAATCAATGAAAGCTAGATATTCAAAGCAGAGATATTTCACTTATCGCTACTCAGGATTTACATTGCTTGAAGTGATGGTTGCTTTGGCTATTTTTGCTACAGCAGCAATCGCATTGACTAAGGTTGCCATGCAATATACTCAAGCGACATCCAATGCAATTTTACGCACTAAAGCACAATTTGTGGCGTTGAATGAAGTTGCTGTGATGGAAATCAATCAAGAGTGGTTACAAGGAACGCAGTCAAAACAGACCACACAACAGGGTGAAACTTGGCAAATTGATAAATCTGCACAATCAACCATCAGTCCAAACGTACAACGCATTGAAGTTCAAGTCAGCTTGTTTAATGCTGAAGCAGGCAAAGTAGAATCAGGCATTACGCATTTGGTTTTCTTTAACCATAAGGTCAAAGCTTGATGCAACCGAAAAATAAAGAAAATCAAACGCTACACGCACAGCATAGTTGTTCGTCTTGCACTCAGACAAAGCGTAATCCTCGCTCCTCAAACACAGCTTTCGGACTTGCGGCACGTTCAAGTGTTAATCGACTTCATCGTGCCTCAGGATTTACTTTGGTTGAGCTGTTGGTTGCGATTGCTATTTTTACCGTGCTCTCGGCATTGGGTTGGAAGGTTTTTGATTATTTGATTAAAGTCAAAGAGCGTAATACTGAACATGAAATTAATTTAGGGCAGTTACAGGAAGCTTATCAACAAGTTTTGCGTGATACCGTTCAGGCTGTGCCGCTGACTGCAAATATAAAGAGTGAGATTCAACCCGCCTTGATTTTGCAAAATGGTCGTTTCAGTTTTAGTAAAACAGGCGTAACCGATCCTTTACAGCAAGGTATTTCACCGGATGAGCGTGTGGAGTATCAATACCGTGCGGATGAAAAAAAACTGTATCGCTTGAAATATCGTCATTTAAATAGTACTGGGCGTGAACAACCTGAATCGAGTGTTTTGTTAAGCGAAGTAGATCAGTTTGAAGTGATCGTGTTAAATCCAAATGAAGCAACTTCATGGCCGGATGCACAAGCAGATTTAATGAATGTCACGCAAAAACAACGCTTACCTAAAGGAATTAAAATCAAATTAACAGTCAAAGATGTTGCATATGAATGGATTTTCAGTTTGTTAAATACAGATTATTTACAACCGAAGAACAATAATTAAAATCACCATGCAAATAACCCAACGTCATAAGGTCTAAAAAATTGAGCATGAAGCAGCAACAAGGTATTGCCTTAATCACTATATTGGTAATGGTGGCATTAGCGACTATTCTTGCTGCGACCATTGCAAAACGTCAGGCGAATACTGCGGACAATACAGCCTATTTAATGCGTCAAAATCAATCTTTGTTGTATGCTAAAAGTGCGGAAGCTTTCTTTTCAGAGCTTTTGGTGGATGATGCAGATAATGCTGGAGCTGTTGATTCTTTACAAGAAAACTGGGCGAAACCGATGCCTACTTTTCCCGTAGAAGATGGTTTTGTCTCTGGAACTTTACAGGATGAATCAGGTAAATTTAATTTAAATAGTTTGGTTAATGACGAAGGTGTGCCGAATCCTCAGGCAAAACTGTGGTTTGAGAAGCTCTTACTGCGTGTGGGATTGCCAGAAAAATTAAGTGAAGCTGTGATTGATTGGCAAGATGCTGATGACGAAATCAGTGGTACGATGGGGGCGGAAAATAGCTATTATCAAGGATTACCACAAGGTTATTTAGCTGCAAACAGTAAATTTCATAATGTAGAAGAGCTTAAATTGGTTCGTGGTTTTGAAGATCAAAAATATTTGCAAATCGTGGACTATGTCAGTGCATTACCTGCATCGGATAGCAAGGTGAATGTCAATACAGCACCCGCTATGCTGCTTGCGAGTTTAGACCCTAAGTTAGATATTAATGCCGTTGAACAAGCTTTACAAAAACGCCAAGTCAATTTGGAGCATTTTTCTAATATTAATGATCTTTGGGTAACGGAGCCTTTTAAACAAGTTAGTCCTGATGTACAAAGCCAAGTCAATGCATTGCTGGGTGTGCAATCCAACTATTTCAAAGCCAAAATTGAAGTGTTGCTGAGTGAACGTAAACGTCAGTTTAGTAGTGATTTAGTACGTAAAGATAAAACAGTGTATGTCGTATATCGAAGTATGGCACCGTTTTAATCAGATGAATCAATCAGTTGTAATATAATTCAATGAATTATAGTGTTTTATCGTTATGCAATTTCCCAATTGCATTGAACAGTAAAATTAATGCGCAGACTTTCACTTTTGCTTTATAATCCAATTTAATTCACAAATTTTGGATTGCATCACGGCACATGTTAATTCGTAAGTTATTTAAGTTTGAAAATGCTCATATCGTGCGAAATTGCACATCGGATCGCTGTAAGCGTTCAATTCATGGTCATAGTTATAAAGTTGAATTATTGCTTAAAGCTTCGAAGCTAGATCATGGTCAAATGGTGTATGACTTTGGGTTATTGAAGGGTGTAATCAAAGATATTTTTGACAGTTTCGATCATGCCATTTGCTTTTGGCAGCATGACGACGCTGAATATATTGATGCCTGCAAAAAATTTAGTGCGCGTTGGGTATCTTTGCCTGTTTCGCCATCGGCAGAACAATTTTCACGTATTTTTTTCTATTTAGCTCAACAAATATTGGCATCGACCATTACCCAAAATGGGGAAGGTGATGTGGAAGTTTACTCGGTCATTGTGCATGAAACAGATACCGGCTATGCGCAAAGCTTTGTAGAAGATATTGAAAATGAGCAAATGGGTGTGCTGAGTCTTGAACAAATCGTGTTCTCTGAACAAGTTCAAGCTGAATGGGCAGACTCAATGATGTATGAAAAACTACAACAAGGAATTAAATTCCAAAACCCAAGTGTCGCTCTTCAAGTCAAAATTTAAAGACGGAACTACATTTGGGTAGGTTTTCAACAAGGATTAGGAAGTAGTCATGTCTTTAACTGAACAACAGCAAATTAAATTGGATAAAATTCAATTGGATGCGGGTTGGAAAAGTGGTTTGAGTGAATTTCTGCTCAGTCCAAAAATGGATGAGTTAAAAGACTTTCTTGTTCAGGAAAAAAAAGCAGATAAAATCATTTATCCACCAAGTTCACTGATTTTTAATGCATTAAATACCACGCCTTTAGCCAATGTTAAAGTGGTGATTTTAGGCCAAGATCCATATCACGGACCGAATCAGGCGCATGGATTAAGTTTTTCAGTTCAGAAAGGGGTTGCAATACCCCCATCTTTGCGTAATATTTTTCATGAGCTCAATACAGATTTGGGTGTTGTTAAACCCATCCATGGTGATTTAACTCGTTGGGCTGAACAAGGCGTATTGTTGCTGAATGCAGTATTGACTGTTGAAGCGGGTCAGCCCACTTCGCATCAAAAACGGGGTTGGGAAGAGTTCACTGATCATGTGATTGATGTTTTAAATGAACAACGTGACCATGTGGTTTTTATTCTTTGGGGTGCGTATGCGCAGCGTAAAGGACAACGCATTGATCAAAATAAGCATTTGGTATTAAAGGCTGCTCATCCTTCACCATTGGCGGCGAATCGTGGTGGTTTTTTTGGTTGTAAAGTATTTTCAAAATCCAATAATTATCTGAAACAAAATGGCATTGAGCCTATAAATTGGCAGCTGGACGCATGACACTATCTCCTGAATTAAAAAGTTATCATTCCGATCTAATTGTAGAGGAAGCAAAGAATGGCTGGCGCATTGTTCGTCTGAATCGCCCGAAATCTCTACATGCTTTAGATGAATCAATTGTCACTGCACTATTAAAAGTGTTCCAAGATTTTCACCATGATGATGCGGTAAAAGCAATCTGGTTGGATTCCACAACTCCAAAAGCATTCTGTGCAGGTGGGGATGTACGTAAACTTCGTCAGTTGGTCATTAACGATGAAGTTGATACCGCAAATAAATTCTTTGAACAAGAATATGCATTAGATTTGTTGTTGCATAATTATGCTAAGCCTGTGCTTGTTTGGGGTGAAGGTTATGTGATGGGTGGTGGGCTAGGGTTGTTTATGGCCGCGCCATTCCGCCTTGTGACCCCATATTCACGTTTAGCGATGCCTGAAATTAATATCGGCTTATATCCAGATGTGGG
>OBMA010001370.1_pt1 | contig 14859 bp, 13 predicted proteins | sample 1539141 | NCBI WGS metagenome assembly OBMA01 (sample SAMEA3991484, study PRJEB22521) | metagenome | biome: anthropogenic terrestrial biome; feature: sewage plant; material: raw primary sludge | place: Sweden | collected 2012-09-26 | reverse complement strand
AGGCATAGCCAGCAGATTTACAGTCTGCCCCATTTGGCCACTCTGGTAACCACCCTTAATTAAACAACACAATCTTCTTGAGCCTCTTGTCGGATTCGAACCAACGACCCCGAGATTACAAATCACGTGCTCTGGCCAACTGAGCTAAAGAGGCAAATCCCTGCAGCCGTTAGGCTTGCGTTTTAGGACGTGTTGTAAAACGGCTGCAAAGATAGGCATTATTTTTAAACTACAAAAATTTTTCAAGGTTTTTTTTAATATTGGCGCATTTTTTCTTTATATTTTGCCAATTTGACCTTCATAGCATCAATACTTTGGTCTACACTCTCCTCAAAAGTATCACATGTCTTTTCTACAAAGAATGTACTCCCAGGTACAACAACAGTTAGACTTACCTCTTTATTTAATGCTATTGCAGGCTTCACAATTTTCAATTGCGCTTCAACTTTTTGTATATCCTCAAATGTTTTCCCCAACTTCGCAATTTTTTTCTCAATAAATGCCTGTAATTTTTCAGTTGCATCAAAATGAATTGAACTAATTTTAATATCCATAGTAACCTCCTTGTTTTATTAAGCCCTCGGATGGGCTTGGTTATACACTTTTTTTAACTGCTCAAAAGTTGTATGGGTATACACTTCAGTTGTTGTCAAACTTTGGTGCCCTAGCAGTTTTTTAACGCTTTCAAGATTTGCATTATGATTAAGCATAGCTGTAGCGAACGTATGTCTAAGTACATGAGGTGTACATTTTTTCAATGTACATACTATTTTAAGATACTTAGAGACTTCGTAACGCACCTGATTACGATTCATACGCCTTCCCCTATCCGTGACAAACATTGAATCAGAAGACTCTATCAAAGATTCCTCTCTAATTTCGAGATATCTTTTTATTGCATCCGCAAGTTCTCTACCAAAAGGAATGATACGCTGTTTATTTCTTTTTCCAGTCACCTTTATCTTATAATCAACCAAATCAACAGAAGACTTTTCTATGTTTATAAGTTCCGAAAGTCTAATGCCGGTTTCATAGAACATCATGATTATAGTATACGCGCGAATATCTTTAAAAGAAGACCCGAACAGATTACCATCCAAAAGTTCATCAATTTCTTTTTCTTTTAAGAACTGAGGCAAAGGTTTACTTTTTTTCGGACCAGAAACAGTCCGAACAGGATCCGAGAGGACAAGACCTTGAGACATAGCAAAACGATAAAAGGAACGCAAAGCGCTCAATCTTCTATTGATTGAGGTAGCAGTGTTTCCTTTATCCATCATACTCTCTATCCAATCACGGATAATATCAGAATCAACAGATTCCCACGAGAGATGAGTACCCAAATTTTTGAAATACGATTCGAATGATTCTAAATCTCGACCGTAGCTTTGCAATGTTAATATGGAATAATTCCGTTCATATTGCAAATAGTTCAAAAATTGTTTTATCATCATATAAACGTTGCTTTCATAATGTTATTCGGCAACGAATGTACGAATTAATTTTCGAACCACCAAATTTTTTCGAGATTTTTTATTCCTCGCTAGCTCTTAATTTCTGTACGTAAACAGCGTGTTCCATCTTAAGCCTCTTCAAAACAGAAGGTTTGTCATATTGCTGACGTGAACGGAGTTCTTTAACAACACCTGTCTTTTCGAATTTTCTTTTGAATTTCTTCAAGGCTCTTTCAATGTTTTCGCCTTCTTTTACTGGTACAACGATCATGTTCTTTTTATTTTAAATTTTTAAATTAAACCAATATTGTGATGCCTTACCACAATTTGCGGGTGCAAAATTACATCTAATTTAGTAAACTTACAAGTTTTTGGTCACTTTTTTTCGAAATATTTCATTTTCACCTACTTATAGACTTTGTAGAGGCTATTAGCCATTCATTTTCTTCACTGTTTAAATAAGGAGATAATTTTTCATATACCATTCTATGATATTGATTAAGCCATAACATCTCTTCATCTGTCATCATCTTTTTAACTATTGGTGCAGTATCTATAGGACATAGCGTTAACGGTTCAAATTCCAGGAATTCGCCAAATTCTGTTGTTTTATATTGTTTTATGAGCAACGTATTTTCTATTCTTACGCCAAATCGCCCCGAAAGATACAAGCCAGGTTCATCAGTAACAGTCATACCTGAAAGTAGTGGTGCAGGTTTCCATTCCATCCTTATCTGATGATTACCTTCATGAACATTCAGATAAGAACCAACCCCATGTCCTGTACCATGAAGATAATTCATCCCCTCTCTCCAAATATCTTTTTTTGCTATTGCATCCAGTTGGGTTCCACTTGCGCCATTTGGAAATTTCAACATCTCTAATTGTATATGTCCTTTAAGCACGAGTGTATATATTTTCTTTTGTTCTTCTGAGACATCTCCAAGAGCTATTGTTCTTGTTATATCAGTAGTTCCATCTAAATACTGTGCACCAGAGTCAATCAATATAAGTCCCTTGCTGATCAAAGGGATATCGGTTTCTTTTGTTGCTTCATAATGAACGATGGCCCCATGTTCCTGATATGCAGCAATTGTGTCAAAGGATATATCTCTATATAAATTTTGCTCTGCACGCAACCCAGTCAGTTTTTTATCTATTGACATTTCTGTCTGCCCACCTCTAGCAACAGCTGGTTTAAGCCACATCAAGAATTTAACCATTGCCACACCATCTCTAGTCATCGCATTTTTAAATCCTTTTATTTCAGCCGTATTCTTTATGGTTTTCATATATGATGCCGGTGATTTTCCATTTACGATTTCCTTACATCCAACCATATTATATAATGTATAGTTTATTTCATCAGGATCAAGTAATATATTATATTCAGAATACTGCTTTAGCCTATTTTTCACATTATCATATTCATCAACAGTCACGCCTTCGTTTATAAGATATTCCGTCGTTTCGGCATTAAGTTTCTTGCTATTAATAAATAAGGTAGCACCTACAGGATCTATAAGCAAATAAGAAACGAAGACAGGATTGCAATGTACATCATTTCCTCTCATATTTAGAGTCCATGCAATATCATCCAAAGCAGATATAAGAACACCACAAGCATGATTCTTGTGCAAATTTTCACGTATTCTTTCGATTTTCACGTGAGAAGGTTCACCTGCATATTCGGTCGAATGAATTTTTATTTTATTTTCCGGTATAGCAGGTCTGTCCTTCCATATGAATTTCAAAGGATCAAAATTTGTTCTGAGCGTTATGCCACCCTCATTTCTCAATTCATAGATAAGAGAACTCACCGTAGTTTGAGAATTTACCATACCATCTATCCCGACAGATGGATTATCAACATAAGCCAAATTAACGCCCAACCATTTACTTATAGAAGGAGTACCGGGCACTTTTTCCTTCATGAGTTCAAACTCCGAACCCTTCAGATTTTCTGCTGCAGCTATAAAATACCTAGAGTCAGTCCAAAGAGCTGCTTTAGATTGAGTAACGACAGCAATCCCTGCCGAACCATTAAAACCGGAGATCCATTTACGTCCCTCCCAATGTTCAGGAATGTATTCACCATTATGAGGATCTGTACTTGGAAAGATAAAAGCATCAAGACTTTCGCTTTTCATAATATCTCTCAAAGCAGATATTCTTTCTTTTATAGACATATTCATTATAAAATTGTAATTTCGAGTTTACAAAGATAGACCTTTTCATATTTAATAACAAATTAAAAGCAAAATAAATAATGAATATATTGCATTTTTTGCTACCTTTGCGTTCGACAAAAGTAGATAGTTTATAAATTTATTAATAATACAAGTATGGAATTCTTAACTAACGAGAAACTTACCATTGTCGGCGCAGCCGGAATGATAGGTTCAAACATGGCTCAGACAGCCGCAATGTTAAAACTTACTCCTAACATCTGCCTTTATGATGTTTACGAGCCAGGACTAGAAGGTGTAACAGAAGAAATGCGTCATTGCGGATTTGAAGGTGTAAACTTCACATTCACAACAGATGTAAAAGAAGCGCTTACAGGTGCTAAATACATTATTTCTTCTGGTGGTGCTCCACGTAAACAAGGTATGACACGTGAGGATTTATTGAAAGGTAATGCTGGCGTAGCAGAACAACTAGGTAAAGATATCAAATCATATTGCCCTGATGTTAAACACGTTGTTATCATCTTTAATCCAGCAGACATTACCGGTCTAGTTACTCTTATTTGGTCTGGTCTGAAACCATCACAGGTTTCTACACTTGCAGCTCTAGACTCTATTCGTCTTCAGAGCGAACTAGCTAAACACTTCGGTATAGCTCAGAGCGAAGTAACAGGTTGTCGCACATACGGAGGTCATGGTGAAGCTATGGCTGTATTTGCTTCTACAGCAAAGGTTGCCGGCACACCTCTAACAGACCTCATCGGTACATCTAAGCTTACAAACGAGCAGTGGGCAGAGATCAAGCAGAAAACAGTTCAGGGTGGTTCTAACATCATCAAACTTCGTGGTCGTTCTTCATTCCAGAGCCCTGCATATGTATCAGTACGTATGATTGAAGCAGCTATGGGTGGTGAAGAATTCGCATGGCCTGCAGGTCGCTACGTATCATTCGCTGGTATTGACCATATCATGATGGCTATGGAAGTAACTATCACAAAGAATGGTTCTGCTTACGAAGAAGTTGTAGGTACTGCTGAAGAGATGGACGCTCTAAAGAAGAGCTATAAGCACCTCGTTACTATGCGTCAGGAAGTTATTGACCTTGGTGTTGTTCCTCCAGTTGAAAAATGGGGTGAAATCAATCCTAACTTGAAATAACATCTAACGGGATACAAACAAAAGCAGTATGGTCTTCAAGATGAATTCCATACTGCTTTTTTATTAATAATAAATATTATGGCTTTAATTAAATCTATAAAAGGACTTACTCCTAAATGGGGAAAAGAATGTTACTTCAGCGAGAACGCCACCATTGTAGGCGATGTAGTAATGGGTGATGAATGTTCAATATGGTTTAACGCTGTTCTAAGAGGCGATGTCTGTCCTATACATATAGGCGACAGAACTAACGTACAAGATGGTTCATGCCTGCATGTAACAAATAAGATCGGTCCTCTTAATATAGGTAATGATGTAACTATTGGGCATAATGCCACTGTTCATGCATGCACGATACATGATGGTGCACTAATAGGAATGGGATCTACCTTACTAGACAACTGTGAAGTAGGTGAAGGGGCTGTAATAGCTGCGGGAGCTTTAGTTTTATCCAATACAAAGATAGGCTCTCACGAAATATGGGGTGGAGTACCAGCCAAGTTCATAAAGAAGACCAGACCTAATCAAGCAGAAGACTTTGCAAAGCATTACGTTATGTATTCTAAATGGTATCTTGAAGAAGATAGTAAGGAGCAACATTAATTGATGTTGCTCACTACATCCTTAGTTCTTGACTTAGGCGAAACTATAAGTTCTGTTATTTTGCCATCCTTAAGAGTTGCCTCAACTGTCGTTTTCTGTGTAGCATGAAGTTTAAAATGTACATTCCATGATTTTGGCCACGCAGGGAATATTATTATTTTCCCGTCGGCCTCTTGTAAGAGCATATCCTGCAGACCAATCATACCACTTCCTCCCCAATTATGATCTGGAGACCAATCAAATCCTGGTCCCCAAAAAGCAGGAAAGCGATAAGGGCCATCAGACAGTTTCAGTTGTGCTAGTCTTGCAGCCTCATCAGTAAGTCCTAAATCTGCTGCCCAAATATTATCTTGTTTCCATCCTACATGTGATCTAAATTTCAATGCAAAAGGATCATATAGGTATGTATCTTGAGCTAACTTAATATCTGGTTTTCCAACGCCATATATATGCCATGGAAAAACCGGATATAATTCTGTTGGTTCTGTATTATTAACCCTCGCCCATGTTACAGCAGGCGACAATATTTTATGTCCATCTACCTCTCTGAAAGAAATATCCGGTATGCGTTGCAACAGTTCTTTATACTTATTTAATGATATAGAATCTGAATTATGTTTAGACAGGTAAGCTATAAGTGAGGAAGTAACGACTTTGAGCCCTGCAACAGTTGAAGTAGGATTATATGCCATCTTGAATGTTTCTGCTCCAGATCCAGGATATATAATGAGTTTCCCATCACCATCAAGTTCTTTTATTCCTCTTAATTTAGCAAGGTAACGATAATGTTCATCAAAGAAATCAAGCGTAGACTTTACGAATGGGATATATTCACTTATATTATTATTCGAATAACTTTCACTTTCCAATATCATCTCGCAAAATTCCAACGCAGTATCCCATGTATACTCTAACCATGCGTTGTATTGTATTCCCGGATCATAGCCGACTGGACGTTTTTTACCATACTCATCAAAATTAGGGAGACCGAAATTTTCCATCTGCTCGGTAAACGCAGCACCTTTATGATTCCAATAGACATTACTACGCAATTGTGCATTTCCTAGAATACGCAAATAGAAATCAAACTGTGACTTCATTGCATCATAATCTCCGCTTTTCAACATAGGCCAATATACAAGGCGCTGATTCTGCATTGTATGTACCCCACCACCCCAATTTCGGTAATCAGGCGTAAAATGATTATTTTTATCCACATATACAGGGTCGAAAGCTAATAATCCTCCATTAAATTTTGTTGGCCATTCACTAATAGCATTACAACCTAACATATAACGGAACAAGGTATAGTTTCGTGTTATAGCTGCACATTCTCCATTTCCTTCAATCACACTACGTTGCCAATATTGTTTCCACCATTTACGAGTAATGTCCTTGTCTTTTTTAGTATTAACTGCTGTTTTTGTTTTTTCCAACTCATTTTTCCACTGCGGTATATCACCCTGCGCAGATGCTAATGTTATCTGCAATTGTTGATGCTTCGCTGCATTTACGCTCTCGTAGATCCATGTTGAATATGGAGTATCTGCATAGACTCCTTTATTTTCTCCTTTTAAGAAGAAACCATTACCTGACATTTCCCCTCCAAATGTAAGATTCTTAAGTGGATTATACATAATCGTCTTAACACTTTCCATTTTTTGTTGAGCCACAGTAGCATCAAATATAGTGAGTTCTCCATTATGATGGAAAAATGTTATCGATTGTTTATCAGCTGATATTGAATCACGATGAGTAACAGTTCCCTTAGGTGCACTCCATTTATATGAAGTCTGGAATCTTTCTCTATCTCCTAATTGTTTATCTTCAATTCGCCAATTGTCATAACTAGCCTCAACTTTCAAACTCTGTTTTCCATCAATATCTACATGTATCACAGGTTTAAAGACATCAACCCATATATTTACAGTTTTTTCACCATCAGAAACTGATACATATCCATCACTCAAATGTAGAATCTGTGAGAAATTGGCATCAGTCTTCAGCGCCGGAATAAGATTTATACGGAAGCGGCCTTGCTTTAATATTGTATTATTTTCATCAAAAGAGCCTGTTCTACAAACATAGAAAAAGATAGTTCCATTTTCCACCCACACATTCATTCCTACGCTGCCTCCTCCGCATGGCATAGATTCTGATGAGTTTTTACTAGGTGTTTTCCATACATAATCTATCGGTATCTGGGCATTTATAGGCTGTGTTGCGAACAATTGAGCAACTAAGGCGAGTGCACATAATATAGATTTTTTCATATTAATTGGTAGTCTTTGTTTATTGTGGCAAAGTTAGTACAAATAATATTTTGTTCCAAATGAATTAGCAACAAAGACATATCATCATATTGATATTTTCATTATTTCTCGAAACTATTCTAATTTTAGTATTACACTATGTGTATTTCGGTGTCTTTTTTGCCACTAAGAATATGTTACCTAATATTATAATGCAAATTATCCTACAATAGTTTTATCAGAAAAGGTACATCATACACAAAAGCATCCCTATAGCATTGATTATCAAGTACATGATTTTCCAGCAAACATACACAATCATACATTTACCATACATATCATGACCAATCTTAAAGCCTAAGTATTCTTTGTATATTTAAAAAGGCAACTGATGCAATACAAGCACATAGCTACCAGACAAAATATAGCTCTACATTTGCATTAAAAGCATAGTTCTCACATTGTCGGAGCATAGCTATTGCATTATCAGAGCTTTGCTTTTGCACTCTCGGAGCATAGCTTTAGTATAACTACTTGTTACTTGTATAAAACAACAGTAACAGATGTATGATTATGTATTGCCCACGCCACTGCATTCATATAACAAAACATTAAATATCATATAATTACGCATTTTTATGTATGAATACGCCTGTCTAATCTCAAAGAAGGCAAACAAAAAAAAGGCGAACCTCAACGACCCACCTTCCTACGAATATCAACAATCAACTAACAATTAAAATCCAGTTCTATTATAATTTAATGGTTTAGTTTAGTTTCTTCTTCATCTTTTTCCACCTTCGGATGGCGCAGATTTTCGCCCACATTTGTATATATTGAAGCCTCAGCTATATTTGTGGCATGATCTGCAATACGTTCAATGTTAGATATGATGCCATTGAGATTAATAAAGGTAAAGAGTAGATGACGTGTTTCTTCTGAATACTGACTCTTTTTGATAGTATCCTTTATGAGTTTATGATTAATATCATCTACAAAATCATCGTTTTTGATAGTCCAGACGGCCGCATCATTATCATCATTAAGGAAAGCTGAGACTGATTTCTTAACCATCAATATACTTGATGCCATCATACTCGATATGACAGGCAACATATGCTCAAAGACAGCTTTGTCCTCTATACGAGAAAGAAACTTGTCTATATTCTTCACCTGATCACCGATACGCTCCAGATTGGAAACCATCTGATAAGCCGAAATTATCTTGCGGACATCAGATGCTACAGGATTCTGCAACGCAATAATATTGATAATCTCGTTGCCAAGACTTATCTCGAAACCGTCTATACGATTTTCGTTATTTTCTATTTCTTGTTGAATTTGAGCGGGAATATCTATGGTGCCGTCAACAAGAAGCTTATCCACGATTTCCAACTGGCGCATTACCAATTCCACCATTTCATTGAAATGGCTCAATAAGGAATGTAATGCATTGTCTTTTGTTATTGCCATAATGTTATTTTTAATGCATGAAGCGATTTGTAATTAAACGTTATCCAAACTTACCTGTAAGATATGCCTCAGTACGCGGATCTGTCGGAGTAGTAAACATCTTCTTCGTGTTGTCATATTCCACCAATTCACCTAGATACATAAACATCGACTTGTCTGATATACGCGCAGCCTGCGACATATTATGAGTGACCATAATAATGGTATAGTTCTTTTTCAGTTCCACAAGCAGGTCTTCTATTTTAGAAGTGGATATAGGGTCAAGAGCCGAAGTAGGTTCATCGAGTAATATCACTTTCGGACGGAAGGCTATAGTGCGGGCAAGACAAAGTCTCTGCTGCTGACCTCCTGACAGGAAATTACCTTTGCTATGCAATGTATCTTTCACCTCGTCCCACAGGGCTACATCACGCAACGACTTCTCTACGATCTCATCACGTTCCTGCTTCTTCATACGAATGCCGTTGAGACGATAACCGGCAATCACATTGTCGTAGATGCTGAGTGTGGGGAAAGGGTTTGGGCGTTGGAATACCATACCAATCTGGCGACGCAGATTTATTGTAGGCATTTCATAGATATTATCACCACTGAGTAATATTTTACCCTCAGTACTGATGTTTGGGTAAAGCTCGTGCATACGGTTGATTGCCCTCAATAGAGTAGTTTTGCCGCATCCAGATGGTCCCATGATGGCTGTGATAGAATTGTCGTCTATCGTTGCCGAAACATGTTTCACCGCGTATTTATCGTCACCGTAGCTGATTGAAATATCCTCAATAGATATCACTGGTGCATTTGTATTTTCTTTAATATTCATCATTTATTCTTTATTTTCTTTTTGCCCCGATCCATTTTGATATCAGATTGAGTATCAGCACAAATCCCATCAGGAATATAGTTGAGCTCCATATCAGATTCACCATGTTAGGGTCGTTATAAAACTGCCAAATCAACAATGGTACAGCCGAACCCGGTTTAACTATATTCCAATTGATGTCTGGATTACCCAATGTTGTGAGCATCAGCGGGGCGGTCTCGCCAAGCACACGCGAAACGGCAAGCAGTATGCCGCTAATCAGTCCTGAGAAAGCCGTAGGTATGAGCACACGCCATATCACCTTATAGTAAGGTGTACCTAAGGCAAGGGCTGCCTCTTTGAGTGTTTCAGGAACCATTTTGAGCGACTCCTCTGTGGATCGCACAATCAGCGGCAGCATCATAATAGCTAGAGCTACACCGCCGGCCAAAACAGAATATCCTTTGGTCAATGGAACCACTACCCAGATATAAGCGATGATACCGATAACGATAGAAGGCACACCCTGTAGAATGTCTGCGATATCACGTATCACGGATGCATATTTTTTCTTACTATTCTCAGAGAGATACACACCGATGACTATTCCTATTGGAATGGCTATTACAGATGCAATTAGTACCAAATAGATGGAACCAAATATACCGTTGGCTATTCCTCCCGGAATAACCTCTCCACTGGCAGTAGCCATCATGGCGGTAAACGTGTCGGGGGCAACTTCAGTAAAGAAAGCCCAGTTGATCTGCTTGTAACCTTTCACTAACAATGTACCGATAATTAGGAACACCATGGAGATTGTAAGGAAAGAAAATAGCATTACAGCTATCTTGAAGATATTGTTTTTAGCTTTTCTATAACTAATTGAAGATAGCAACCCTGCAGTTTTCTCCATATTAATAGTATTATCCATTATCCAATCTTTTTAATGATGTATTTACCTATCGCATTGATAATCGTAGTTATCACAAAGAGGAGCAGAGCTAGCTCTATCAATGCACTCAACTGCAATCCACTAGCCTCACCGAACTGATTGGCGATAACACTCGCCATAGTATTACCTGTAGAGAAAAGTCCATGTGGTATCACGTTCTCGTTACCAATAAGCATGGTCACTGCCAAAGTCTCACCGATAGCTCGACCGAAGGCAAGGATGTAGCTTGCAGTCATTCCTGAACGGGCATTTGGCAACACCACCGTGCGTATTACTTCCAATCGGGTGGCACCCAGCGCGTATGCTGCTTCTTTCAGGTCTTTAGGCACCATCGCTATTGTAGTATTGCTCAAAGATGTGGCGTAAGGTACAATCATAATGGCAAGTATCAATGCCGATGTAAATACACCAAATCCCTGCGGACTCAATCCTAATTCAACAACCAATGGGCAAAGTATATAGAATCCCCAGAGGCCATAGATGATGGACGGGATACCAGCCAAAAGATCTACAAGTGTACCGACAACAGATGCAAGCTTAGTACCACGGAAGTATTCCGCAACAAACAGCGAAGTACAGAACGCCAACGGGATGGCTAGAACCAGAGCCACAACAGATGTGAGCAGTGTACCAGCTATAAAGAGCAATGCGCCATAATTCTCACTCCCTTGCGTAGGATTCCACTGGTCGGAGATCAGAAACCGCCATCCAAATTTGGATATAGACGGTAACGACCTCTCGAACAGTGAAAATACCATCGCCGCGGCTATCATAATGATAACCAGAGAGGATGTGAATAATACGCGTTTCAGAATTTTATCACTATTCATTTACTTCAGTATTCTTTTTCCTCTATATGTCACTGTGCGTAGTATAGCTTTTGCTCTTGCGGCTACACCTGCTGGAAGTGGGGCATAATTAGTTTTAACAGCTAGCACTTGTGCATTACGACTTACCATCCAGTCTATCAGTCTTAGAGTTGCCTGAGCCTGTGCTAAACTGCGGTTGTTGTAAGCCTGTTCCTTATAGAGAATTAGCCATGTAAAACCTGCGATAGGATAAGCTGTAGGAGCTGATGAGTTGTTAAGCATAACACGTGTATCTGCTGGGATTCTACCTTTTCCAGCTGCACTTGTAGAAGCTACCGTTGCCTTGATGAACTTACCTGCCTTGTTTTGGATTAGTGCTGACGGTTCGCGCTGAGCGAAAGCGTATTCAGAACCTACATATCCAATGGATCCATATGTCTGATGAATTGTTCCCGCAACACCAGGATTTCCTTTTGCACCGATACCTACAGGCCAGTTGACAGTCTTGCCTGCACCAACCTTAGTACGCCATACGTTATTCACCTTAGTCAGATAATCGGTGAACATATTAGTAGTACCACTACCATCTGAACGGTGAACTACAGTGATCTCCTTATTTGGGAATCTCACGCCTGGATTCAATTTTCTTAGAGCAGGATGATTCCAATTCTTTATTTGTCCTAGAAAAATAGAAGCTAAAACAGAAGGAGTAAGCCTAATTTGCTTTACACCGGGTAGATTGTAAGCTACTACTACAGCACCGCTACATGTGGGGATATGTACGATAGTAGCCGGCATCTCTTTAAGTTCTGCATTAGTAAGAAATGCATCTGATGCGCCGAAGTCTACAATTTTATCTTTCAGACTGCGGATACCGCCTCCAGAACCGATACCACCATAAGTTACTTTAGCATGTGCGAGTCTCTCATATGTTACAAATGCTGCATTATAGAATGGTTGTGGGAATGTAGCTCCTGCACCTGAAATTGACTGCGCGCTAACCTTGTTGCCTAGAGTCATCAAACTCAACAGTGCAACTAAAATAATACTCTTTTTCATATAATTTTTTATTTAATAAATGATTTATATTTTGTTTTTACAAACTATAGCAATAAAACTATTTTCTTTTTTATTTTTACAAACTATACTTGAAACTTACAAGATAACTTGTGGAAGTTTTAGATCCTGATTTAGAAGGGTCACTTATCTGCACATTAGGTGATATTGCGATACCTTTTGCCGGTAATATTTCAAGACCTGCTGCATAAAGGTTGCCATCGGTAGAATTCCATCCATCAGTAGCTCCATTTATTTTCTTTGATGTCAGGTTATCATAGCGTGCAAATACTGCGAATTTTTTGCATGGATTATATGTACCCCAAAACGACAAACCGCTAAGATTATGATCTTTCACCTTGTTGTGACCTGTCTGCAAGTTGTATTCACCACCCAAAGTGAACTTATCATCTTTATAAGCTATCATGGCGTTGAATGTGGTCTGTGCCTCCTGTTTTTTCTGATAATCTCCGTATACACGCATATAGAGTTTCTTGATCGGCTGATATGTTATTCCGGCAGAAACCTTGACAGCACTATCAGACTGTACTGATTTATAACCTTCTCCGTTTACAACCTGGGCATCAACACTCAATTCTGGAATAATCTGATACTTGATACCTAGTCCAAGGTCTGCGCTTGATGCATATCCATTAAGGTCTTGGAATGATTTCAAAAGATAACGTTTACCCCATAAAGACTCTTGTAGATTGAAAGTGTTAGTACCTATCAAACCGAAGTCGACAGTAAAACCATTTCTTGAGTATTCGCCGTATGCGTTCTTTATATAAGCGGTATAAGCAGAACCCTGATAACCATTATTTTTATCAGTGACATCCATAACAGCCTTTGCAGAAAAATAAGGAGAGAATTTGTAGGCATAGCCTAAATAAGCTCTTGAAATCTCGAAAGCGGTGTTTGTTTTACCATCTGTAGATTGCACTCTGAAATCAGTGAACACTGTGACTATTGGACTGCCACTTGGTTTAAACGTGGTTGTTGTCTCCTGCGCCATGCCTGATACGGCAATCATAATGCCCATCACTGAAATAAAAATTCTTTTCATCTTTTTCGTTTTTAATTAATATGACTTTTTGTTTCTAAATCACGATGCAAAGATACAATCATAATATTTCATCATTATTTCATTAAGATTATGAAGCTTTTACATATTTATTTCATTCCTATTACAAATAAAATCGACTAACTTCTGAATAGCATAAACCCGAATAAAATCATATATTGCATTATCGATTTTATTCGGGACTTGATTATATCAAAATAATAAGGTTAGCAACTTTATGGATAAATATTATATAGATAAAATATTATTCACTATGACGGACTGGTTTAATGATTGTAATATAACCGCCCCATAGTTACGCCTTAAAAGCCCGGTTAAAATCACCTTTTCAGTTTCTAGTCAGCAAGTATATTCTCTCCTATTATATTATTTCGAACAACTTGCTGTACTTGAGTTCCGTCAATTTCTTTTTATTTTGTATTTGTTTCTTTGTTAATGCAAAGATACAGTGGTAATATTTCATAACCATTATCCTGTGGTTATGATTAGTGTACAATATCGTTACGATAATATTACTCTTGCTAAGTATGCTATTTTTTTGTGTACGTACAAAAGAAAAATAAAATAAAGCAAACACGACGCGCCCCACTAAAGTTAAATTGACTAATACGCTGTGCTATATTAATAAGTTATCTTTTAAAATTTTAAAGGAATATATGCGAACAACGTAGCCAATAATAACTGAGACTAATACGACCAAGTAGTAATGTATTTGTGATTTAAAATTTCAGATAGTTTTTAGAAATTTGAAAAAGTATTCTTTCGACTGTTATAGAGAAACAAACGAAAGAATACTTTCTGTGGCTCCCGAACGGCTCTTTACGTATGCACCAGCCTTGTCACCGGCATCTTTAAGATATACGGCATCAGTGGCAAACAATACCATTATATTATTAAAGGTATCATAATCAGTTATTTCAAAACCGCCTCCAGATGCCAAAAGTTCACGAGCTTCTTGGAAACGCTGATTATTAGGACCGAAAAATACAGGTACATCCCATACAGCAGCTTCTAACACATTAAGATCGGA
>OBMA010001369.1_pt1 | contig 14860 bp, 18 predicted proteins | sample 1539141 | NCBI WGS metagenome assembly OBMA01 (sample SAMEA3991484, study PRJEB22521) | metagenome | biome: anthropogenic terrestrial biome; feature: sewage plant; material: raw primary sludge | place: Sweden | collected 2012-09-26 | reverse complement strand
CTGAGTCCGTAAGTTGAAGTCGTTGATTGAATCCCTACTCCTACTGCTCCTTGCGGACCAGGAGTCAATTCAATTTCTTGCAAATCAGTTTTAGTGGCAACATCCGTAAAATCTATCTGAATCCGCTTAGCGTTTAATATAACCTCGCCAGCCTCATTAACATACAAAATGTCCCTATCTCCAGATGAGATGCGAAAACGACGAACATCAATATAGTTACCACTCAAATTGTTTACGTTGACATTTCCTAAATTCTGATCGCTAATTGGAATCAACTCCCAATCTACACCGGACCATTGTTTTAATACAACGGAATTTTCAAGTGGCTCATACCACAAATCACCTACATTAGCATTTGTAGGTCTGTCTACTCCACGATAAATCGTGTTCTTTCCGTTTGCAGCGACCTGCACCATGTTGCTAGTTTCTGTCTTTACGTCTTCGAGTTGTTGCTCGATGCTTCTCTGTTGGTTGATAGAGTTGTTACTACTTCTAGACTCAAACTGTCCAGCCTCAATCCTCAACAATCTACCTGCCAAACTGTCATACTCATAACGGATTACCTTGGCTTCTACATAGAACCCATCCTCATCATGACTGACCGTTACCGTATCGCCAATGCGAACAGTTTCAAGGTTTTGGAAATCAGCATATTCCTTAGTTTTTGATAATTCAACAAAGTCTACTTCGTAGGAACAGGTGGGAACATCAATAACGCCAAATTGCTCTTTGATTAAGTCACGCATTTTGGTATAGGCTTCATTCAGAGGGATAGCATCTTTAGCATCTGCATTTTCACCAACTGCAGCCTTTACATCAACCTCAACTTTACCAATTCTTGGAAAAGGATAGTCACTAATCCGAGGACTATCAACATATTTTTCTGGCAACAAAAGTCCATCAAAAGCAATAGGCATGATTCGAGTGATGACCGATTTGTCATCAATGTTAGCATTATAGCCTTTGAGGTTCTTCTTGTGACGGATTTTAAAACCTCTATTTTCTCCAATTGCTCGATTAAAATAGACATTAAAATTATCACGAAGAATCTCACCACCAAACCGATTGACAAAGGAATTATCCAACGACGTGTTCAGTAAAATCTCTACACAGTTCTTACGAACCACCCTAGACCCTGCCACCGTGGAAATATCACTAAAAAAAGTAAAAGGATGACTGTACTGTGTATTCTGAGACAATTGTTGCAACCATGCTTGACCACTCTTAGATACAATATTGGTATCCTCTACAAAGTTAAAAGCTAAGTCATAGAAAATATGAAAAGCATGTATTTCTAGCATTCCCATTGACGGCTTAGACTGGTAAATTCGAAACAACTGATCGCCATTTGGAGTGGGAGCCTTGATGATCATCCCATTGCGAATCGACTTACCAAATTTTGCCCCAAGTGGATATTGAGCTGTCAAAGTATACAGATTGTTTAACTCCTCTTCAACTTGACACTTTTTTAAGTCATTATCTAATATCCCTAATCCGTTATGTTCAAAAAGACTTTCATCAACTGCATACAAACAAATCATATATACCGCCACCTCCCTTCGCAAATAACCTTAGTGATATTTCCTGACCAAGACACCCTATTGGTGCCAGGCACAAATTCGGGAAATTCTCCAACCATATTTCGATTCATATCCACATTCCCTCTATAAGCATTCTGTAAATCGCTATCAAGTTCGATATAGTCACCAACATCACGCAAAATAATGGACTTGCCATTCACTGTCAACGTACCAGAACCAAATACCTTCAGATAAGGCTTGGAGCGATAAGTCCCTATATTTTGAAAAGATTGACCATTTACCAATGAAACACTACTGTTCAAAGCGTATTGAAACGGATCACACTCAAACGTAACTGTGAACCGACCATACTCTGCCACCTCGTTCTCAATGTCTGAAAACTGTATTTTTTTGATTTTGTAATACACATCATCATCCGAAAAACGCAAAGTCTTTTTCCCGACAAAGAAACCTTTGACAGTCCTTACTAGACTCTTGATATTGACCTCTTCCAACATGTTGTATTCACATTCAATTGGAATATTCTTGTACCCCAACTCCCTCGTCAACGAACCGTCCCTACCTGGAATAGAAATATCTTCATACTCCATTTCTGGACTAGGAATCACAGGTCTAGCCACTAAACAACACTTCAAACTATCTGGGAATGAGCCGTCTAATAACGTTTTAAGCATAAGTCTCCTTTCAAAAAAAATAGAAGTGCTCAGATTCATCCTCTCAGCACTTCCTTTTTAAGCAACACCTCCCGTAGAAAAATTACGGATATCGCTCTTGTCAGCAATCCACTTATCCACCTTATCAAAAAAGTGGTCTGTGCCATAATCACTATCAACAGTGGCATTCATTGTCACATAGTTAGTGACATGGACAGTATTGCCCACCATGCCACTCGCCTTCGCTTGGGCTTGACCAATTTTACCTAGCACTTTATCAGTTAACGGCAAAATAGCCTCTGGTCCAGCTTCTCCTCCAACCATTAGATTGTTTCCGTTTCGACCAAACGCAACAGGATCAGTCATAATACCACCAGATTTGTACCATTTAATGTCAAAGTGAGGCACACTAGGCGGAGCAAGACTAAAACTACCGCTAACCCTTAGGTGCGGAAGCTTGATTTCAGGCAAACTCCAAGAAAAGTTGAAGAAACTCTTCATAGTATTAATAGCGTTTCCGACAGCATCCTTAGCACCATTAATGGCACGACTAATGGCGTCACGTATGCCGTTGAAAATATTAACAGCACTATCTTTAGCAGCATTAAATCCGTTGGCAATCGAATTACGTATATTATCGACGACTTGGTCAATGTTTGTTTTGATACCATTCCAAATGCTAGAAATTTGAGAGCTTATATTGCTCCAAATTTGAGCAGTCGTACTTGATACAGCAGTCCAAGCTTCTGAAATTTTAGACCTAATGCTGTTCCAAATTTCGGTAACTTTACCAGAAATAGCAGTCCAGACACCAGTTAGGTATCCTGAAATTTGAGTCCAAATTTCGATGACTTTACTAGAAACGGCTGTCCAGGTGTCTTCCATCCATTTTTTGATACCAGACCAAACTTCTGTGACCTTGTTTGAAATAGCGGTCCAGACATCAGTAAGATAGCTACTAATAGCATCCCAAACACTTGAAACAGCATTTTTGATGGTGTCCCATAGTTGAGAAAACCATGTAGCAAGCCCTGTCCAAAATTCCTGAGTAAATGCCCAGAATATCTCCCATGCCAATCGTAGAGGTGTTTCAATAGCAAGCCATGCGATGTTAAAAGCCTCTTTTACCAACAGCCACGCAAATGTAAAGATGTTAACTAATCCATCCCACAGTACTTTAGCCCCATCCATAAAAGATGTCCACGTTTCCGATAACCATGTAGTTAACTCTGTCCATATCTGGACTGTAGCCTCTTTTACGCTTGCCCACTTCTCCGCAAACCATTCTCCGATTGGGGCAAAAAATTCTTTAATCTTTTCCCAAGCTTGTCCAACCCATGCGACAATCTCATCCCAATACATGACGACAACTGCCACTAAAGCTACTAATGCAGCACCTATCAATACTGGCCACGATACAATTGCGGAAACTATTCCTACTAATGCAGGTAACAAAGTCCCTGTTATCCAAGGTATAACACCTGCAAGTGCTCCACCTTGTGCGAATAAACCAGCAATAGCTCCTATTCCAGTTGCTATCTGTCCGATAAAAATCAATAACGGGCCTAGTGCAGCGATGATGCTACCAATAACCACAATGACTTGTTGCATTGGCTCTGGTAATTCCGAAAAACTCTTGGCTAAATCTGATAGAAATTCAAATAATGGTTCCATTGCATCCAAGGCTTCGGAAACCGCATCCATCAATGGCCCACCAAACTCTATCGCAATGTCCGTCAACTTATTCTTGACAATTTCTAGCTTGCTTTGAAAAGTTTCATATCGCTTCTGCGCTTCTTCTGACAAAGCAGTATTTTCTGCCCAAGCTTCCCCAGATTTTTTAAAGGCAGTTTCTAACAATTCCCCGGCACCTGCCAAGCGTTGCATGGCATCAATTTCATTTACAGACTCAATGCCTAGATCTTTCAAAGTGCCCGTAACATTTCCGCCTTCATCTTTAACACGACCAAGACCTTTGACCAAGGCAACAATAGCGTCTTGAGGGCGTTCTTGCCACATCTGTGCAAATTCCTCTGCGCTTGTGCCGGCAATAGCAGCGAAGCTCTCGACCGACTCGCCACCCTCAAGAACCGCCGTATTGACCTTTTGCATGACACGACTCATTGCAGAACCACCAGCCTCTGCATTGATACCTACCGAAGACATAGCAGCGGACAGACCCATGATTTGAGCCTCTGACAAACCAATCAAGTTACCAGTACCAGCTAGACGCAAGCCCATCTCCAAAATCTCTGATTCAGTAGTCGCAAAGTTGTTACCAAGAGATACAATGGTGGAACCCAATTCATCAAATTTATCTTGAGGCATCTGGGTGATGTTTGCTAAGCGAGCCATAGAATTAGCTGCCTCTTCGGCTGACAAGTTAGTGGATTGCCCCATGTCAATCATGACACGGGTAAAGTCTAAGACATTCTCCGTCTTAATTCCTAACTGCCCCGCAGCTTCTGCAACTGCGGAGATTTCCGTAGTGCTCGCAGGAATTTCCTTTGCCATGTTGCGAATGCCAGTACGCAAATCGTCATAGCTGATGACGACCTTGCCGTTAGCATCCACAACCTCATCATTGGTCTTCATAACGCCTGCAAATGCAGATTCAAAATCACTCGCAGCCTTAATAGCTATACCAGCACCTGCTACGATTGGGACAGTCAGCCCCATTGTCAGACCTTGTCCGACCGACGTCAGATTCCCTCCTACCTGCTTAGCTTTATCAGCAAAACGACCGATAGAGTCGTCAGCCTTCTTAGCCTCATTAGCATAATCCTGGAAAGCTTTCTTTGATTCAAGTAGTTCCTTCTCAAGTTTATCTACTTCTCTACTGCTTTCACCATACTCAGCCTTAGCTAATTCTAATTGCCTTTCAAGATTTTCAACCTGCTGACCAGTGTTTTTCATCTGTTCAGCAAGTTCTTTTTTCTTGATTTTAAGCAAATCAGATTCCTTGGCATTGTTCCCAAGAGCTGACCGCTCCAAATCATACTTGGCTTTTATTTTATCGGCGGAATCGGCCAGTCGGTCCTGCTCAGACTTTAGTGCAGATAACTTCTCCTTTCGTTCTTGAGAAGCACGAGCAGATTGACTTGTAGCCTCACGTTCTTTATCCAAAGCCTGCTTAGTCTGTTCAATCGCATTTTTCAGATACTCTTCGTTCCGCTTAGCATCCAGTAGCTTATTGGTCCACGTCTGAGTTTCCTTAGAGTTTTCGCCAGTAGCCTTCGTGACTTCTTTTAGTCCTTGCTCAACTAACCTAGTCTTCTCTTGGGCGATTGAGTACTCAGAGGTCAATTTATTCAGCTTTGACTCTAACTTATCAGTCTCGCTACCAGTCAGACGCATTTGCTCCTGTTGCAATCTAAATTCTTTATTCAACGACGTTATCTTGGAATTCATTTCTGATATTCCCTTGTTAAATTCAGAATTTAAGACCTTATAGGTTACCTTTACTTCACTTTGCTTTGCCATTTGACCTCCTTTCTACTCACTATGCTTCCAAGCCTCGATAGCCACTTTCAGACTTGCCATCTCCTCAGCTTCTTGGATAGACATACCTAGCACCAACTGCATATCAATCCCAAAGACAAAAGAGTAATAGCCGATAACCTCATCCACCTCAACCTTTTCCCAGTTGATGCGAGGAGCACGACCATTACTCTTCCCTTTTTTCGTCTTCTTTTCAAATGCTAGTTGGATTTCTCCTTTTTTGGCTGACCATTCCCCTGCACAATTTGTTGATAAATACGTCCAGCAATTTGTAAATCGAAGACCACAGCTTTCTCAAATTCATCCTTTGACATAGATCCACCAGCTGCACGATAGGCAACAAATGGAGCATTCTCCAAATCTTTGTCATTGATATTTGGATTTCCTCCACCATTTTTCATTGCGGAAGCAAATGCATTTTGAGTAAGCAGACCCTCTTTTTTCGCCTTCTTCCAGTCAAACAAACTAATAGGAGTCTGAATCTTAACAGACTCCCCATTCAACAATTTCAATTCAGTAATTTTTTCAGACATTACTTATCCCTCCTAAAGCTCTGCTTTCTTGACTAATGTTGGTGTGAAGGTCTTGTTCCAACCGCTTACCACATCCGTAGCAACATCATCGCCTTCAATTGCTTCATAGTAGAAGAAGCCATTCTCATCTGCAAACGCAGAGAAAGTTGTTTCAATTTCCGCAATCTCTTCTTCGCCGTTTGTGATATTGATTTTGAAAGGACTTGTCCAGGAAATGTTTGGAAAGGCAATCAATTTATGGTTCTCGCGCCCCAAATCGTACATGTCCCATGTCAGAGCCCCAGAAGAAACCTTCGGCTTGCTCGTAAGACCATAGACACCTGCCTTCAACTTATCGTTGGTCAAGCCAAACACCTTCCGTAAAATAGCTACAGGCATGTGCATTGAGACAGTTGCGTTCAATTTTTGAATAATTGTGACTTCCTTGGTAATATTCCCCTCACATTTCTTAGTGACCGTCTTACTTTCAGCTTCTACCGAAATAGAACCCGTACATCCCAACCGCTCAGCTGTACCAAGTTGTCCACTCGTTAGAGGACGAAACTGACCATTGGTAATTTCAAATTGCTCAAAATCTTGCAATACATCAAATACTTTTGACATTTCTTTCTCCTTATATCGTTAATAGTTCTTGTTGCACTCGGACTAGTTCATCAATCACATAGTCCAAGATAATTTCTTCCCGAGATGCTAGACCACGCTCAAAGAACTCTTGAGCTACTGGATTGTGAGGCCCTCTTCCCTCGTTTGGAAAGACCAAATAACCGAATGACCCCTTATTCTTAGCGGCACCACCTTTAGCTACAATGTCAAATCCTAGATTAAACATCCGCTCTTTAAGTGGATTAGAATGCTTAGCGTGCCTCTTCTCTCGTTTACTGACTGGCATAAAACCAATAATAGCCTGCATCACTTCCTTTGTCCCCCGAACAAGCAAGACACGATTGACAACTTCCTCCGACTTACTCGGAATCTTTGCCATAGCCTCAGCCAGTTTGGTAGAGCCAGAAAAATCAAGAGTAGCTTTATTTGCCATAAAACTACCTCTCTATCCGAATCAATTGGTGAAAATTAAGCGTCGTAGCCGTCACCTGCTCATCTGTATTAACCAAGTTACCCTTGTCAATTTCAGAGCTATCAAAAATCAAGCGACAGTCTTTTAATCGCTCAATCAGACCCACATCATCAAAGCTAGCCCTCTCACGAGTGACAAACATAATAGTAAAGGCACGCTTATATTGATTGGCATGAGTACCAGGTGTCAATCCACCATCATCAGAATACAGAAAGAAGGACGGGTTGTCTGCAACCTCGTCCCTTCCCATATCTAACCCAAAGCAAGGAAAACCAGTCCCACGAATCACCTCGACAATCCTACTTAGATCCAGAGGTTTGGATATAATTTCCGCCATCCCAGTACCCTACCTTTCTCAGAAATAAATACATGTACTCCTGTTTATTATCAACATCCACCGACTCAACCGCGAAAAGTTCATGCTTTATCCGAACCTTATGCGACTTCTGGAAGTCCTGCACATAATAGCATTGGACCTTGATATCTACTGCAGACAGATTTGACACCAGGTAGCTATCATACTTGGCTACAATAGACTTGTAACCAAAGTACAATCTCCCCCGAGTCGTCAACTCTTCACCGATTTTCTTAGCCGTATTCTTGTCACGCTTGGTGGTCAAATCTCCATATTCAAGCAGTCCATCATTGAGTGGTTGATAATCACCTTGTTTACTCATTACCATTCCTCCTCAATCGCCTCACACCATTTTCATGTTGGAGACGCAATAACTGTCTTCTGTAATCTTCCTCGAACATGGAAGTATTCCCAGACCAAGCCCTACGACAGTAGGCTTTCAGCAGTATCCTAGGCAAGCCAGATACAGAGTAGTCTGACTCACCGCAGATACCATCAATATAGGCTACCCCTTCTTCGATGTATTCCTTAATCTCGCTATCTTGACTGTCCCAAGTCACACGTAAGTGCAACTTTATTGGTCCAAGAAGCTTACTACTCAAATCTTCGCTCACCTACATACCTCCAGCTACTCTGCAACAGTCAATAGAGCAATCAATTCAGACTTCTTAGCTGCCTTGTCAAATTCAATACCTTTTTCGGTCAGTAAAGCCTTGATATCATCCGTTTTTAACTTGCTGTAGTCTGTTTCAACATCACTTTCTTCCAACACCTTGACAAATGCACGCTTTTCACTATTTGCACCCAAGAGGACTTCGAGGCGTTCAGCATCCACCTCAAAGATATCCCCAGCAGCACGGTCAAGCTGAGCGACCTTATCGAAAAATTCTTCTGTTACTTCAACCTTAATCAGTTCCATGTTTTATTCCCCTTCACTAAACAGACACTTTAGGATTAATAGTATCTTCTTTGACGATAGCAGCTGGACCTTCCAAATCTGGGATTGTCGCACCTGCAACGCTAGAGATATCTGCCACAAAGAATGCATTTTCGTTCTTGGCAATCCCTTTACCAAAGAATTGAGCAATGTGCAAATCAAGATTTTGAAGTGCTAGAGTCTCACGGTATTCTTGGATTTCAACACTGCCAGCTACAACTAGCAAGTAGTTATATGGCACACCGAAAACAAGCTTGTTTTCCGGAACAGCATGCAACGGAATGATTGTTTCACCTGTTGGAAGCTGAGTTGTTACCCATACCCCAGCATCAGTTCGGAATGCAAGTTTTGGAAAGACTTTAGCCCAATATGTCATCGGATTAACTAGCACAGCTACTTGCCCATTGTCTGTCTTAGCTTTGGCAAGTGCAGCACGAATACTAGCAAGAGTTGACGGTGTCAAATCAGCTAATTCGATCGCCTGTTTTTCCGGATAGACACCACCAGAATCTCCTGAGAGTTTTCGCATCATGCCTAAAGGTTTTTCTTTACCATCACCATTTACAATAGCCTCTTCAAGAGATGCTGCCATTACTTCTTGCAAGAATGTGATGACATAACTAGCCAACCAAGATGGGCCAAGTTTGTAGTACCCCTTCGGAACTGCAATATAGCCAGAAAGTTGTGATTGAGAAATATCCAGTCGTTTGAATGAATCCAAAAGAATTTGTTGGATATCCGCAGGAATAGTCCCCCAGAAAGCACGTTTCTTAGTCGAGTCACCGTAAATAAATGCAGTTTTCACATCGCCAACCTGCATATCAATCAAAGATAACAGAGGGTGCTCTTGTACCAAATTACGATACACATCTTCAATGATAGTTTCCGGGAACATATGATCTAAACCAGTGATTTTTTGTTTTTGAGCTGCTTCACTGAAAAATTTACGTTCAGCGGATGTCAATTTCCGACGAAGTCCACGTTCTGCAAGGATAGACTCATCTTGTATCCCTTCTTGAAACTCCGCAGCAACAGCCTTAACCTGTTCAGATACATTAGCTTCCAAACCTGTAACAAAGTTTTCAAAGGCTTGTTTCTGCTCCTGCTCATTATCTGTTCGCAAAGCAGCAAACAATTGTTCGCGAGCTTCAGCAAAGTTTGTCTTCAAATCGTTGTTAATCAATGACATAATTATTGTTCTCCTCTTTTTTGTGTAAATAAAAAGGCAAAGCGTTCAATATTTCGCTTTCCCTTATCCTCATGTTCATCAGTCCCATACTTAGCCATAAGGCTATCTAGGACATTGGTTTCAGCGTCATTAGACACTTCTTCTGGCTCATCTTCGCCATAAATACCATCAGCAAGCCCCAAGGTGACTGCCTCATCAGCCGTGAGAAAAGTCTCCTCATCAAGAAGAGCTTTCAACTCCTCTCTGTCTCCCTTAAAACGCTTAAGGTAGGTTTCTTCAACAGATACCTGGGCCTTTTCTAAATCATCAGCCACCTTACGCAATTCCTTGGCATTACCATAAGCAAACGTCCATGGATTGTGAATCATCAACTGCGTATCTTTGGGCATCAGAATCTTATCCGCCCCCATAGCAATGATAGATGCGGCACTTGCAGCCAAACCATCAATAATCACCGTCACAGTCTCTTTGCGCTGACTAAAAAAATTCTTGATTGCAATTCCCTCAAACATATCACCGCCGTAGGAATTGATATGAACTTCAATTTCATTTCCTTGGAAACTTGCTAAAGCATTTCGGACATCATTAAAGTTAATCCCTTCCCAGTAGCCGCCAACTGTACCATGCAAATAAAGCGTAGCCTTATCATCATCTGAGACAGAAGCCTCAAACTTAAACTGAATGTGTTTCGTCACTAGCTTCCACTTCTCCTTTCTTTTGATTATCACCAGAGCCATCAGCCCTAGCATAGTTTAACGATACATAATATTGATCAGCCCACGGCTCATCAATCGGCTCTTCTCCCAGTTTATCCCTCAATTCGTTTGTACTGAGAGCACCGATTCGGAATAACGCTTCCCCAGCCGACGCAAATTTCTCTGCGCTGTAAACTAGGATTGTGTTCGTTTGTATCTTAAATTTTGAGCCAACAGCCAGATGTTTCTTACCGTACAGCTTGCGATTAATTTCCGTTTCAATTGCGTCAGCCCACGGACGTACACCGAAATTGACAAAGTTATCACGAATCGCCTCTGCATCTGCCACATCACCTTTCATGATTCCACGAGGAATCGAGAAAGCGTCAGCAGCATAGTGGACAACATCCATGATGACATCGGAAATATCACGAGTAGTTACCGCCCCACTCTTGGTATTGGCACTCGTCTGAACGAGACTAGATATTTCAAGTCCTTCTTCTAAAGGAGTGATTGAGTCTTCATCAGAAAGTACAGCAGCAAACCGCTTCTCATACATCTCATCCATGATAAGATCATATTCCGTTGTCTCGTTACCTTCATCATCTATCTCAACAACAGCCTCTCCGTATTTCTGGTCAAACAAGGTACCAATATTCAGACCAAGTTTCAAAGCGTTTCCCCTGTTGTAATTGCGAATCGCTCCACCAATCAACTTCCCATATTCCGAGTACAGGTCATCCAAGTAACCTCTTACCTTAGAATCATTCATGGTAAAGTGCAAAACATCCTCTTCCTGATAGACAGCATTCAGCTGCAATCCACCAGCAACCGTGATGTTCTTGTAGACATTTGGACGAAAGGCTTTCCTGTCAATTTCAAAGTTCTCCGCAAGAATAAACTCACCATTGTGCATCAAAACCAAAGCACCATCTGAGTTCTTGACCATCTGACCTATTAAAGCAGCAAGAAATTCATTCTGAGTCTGATTTTGGTTTGGCTCATAATTAAACCGATACCAAATATCCCCCTTCTGAATCTTACCTTTGTTGTAAGTCTCATAGTTGGCCAAAGACAAAGCATTGGCTATCTTGTCAATACACATCTGCAGAGCAAATTCCATAAACTGAACCTGCTGACCAGACCGACGAACCGCTGCTTCCAACTCCTTACGACTAACCTTCTTCACAGTACCATCGCGGGCAAAAAAACCAAAGAAATTATTTAACCACCCCAACTGGACCACCTCCTTTTCTAATCAGTGACTTACTTACGCTTGAAACAGGGACGCTTCAATCGTTCTACTTCTTTTTCTAACATCTCAATCCGTTTCGTATGAGCTGAAAATTCAGCGTTAGTGCTTTCAGCATTCTTGCAACAACGCTTCTCCAACTCCTCGAAACGATGATCACTACGAAACTGAAGCTCAAACAACCGCTCCACTTTCCCATTAAGATAATCAAGCGTCTTCCCAATCAAAACAAAGGGACGATATTTTTTCTTAGTTCGCTTAGACATATAGACCTCCTATCGTGTAAAACTTCGCAATCTGCGATTGATTTTTACAGTCTTCTTCTCCAACTGCTCCTCAATTGACATCGCATGAATCAAAGCCATAAAACCATCTGTCTTCCTCCTCTCTGGATCAATCTTTTTGTAAGTCTTGTTCCCTTTACCATCAACATCAACATAGACATTATTTGTGTACCACCGCATCATACGGTCTTCACCAAACGCAATCTCATGATTCGCAAACATCATGTCAACCGTAGGGGCAAGCCTTGAGTGAGTAATAGCTCCACTACGAACCACTTCTATAGGCAATCCAGCATTTTCAAACGCTTCTTTGACTGGTGCCTTTCGGAAATCATCCATCGCTATATTGACAATCTTGTACTTCTCAGCCATCTTCACAAACCAATCAGCCACATACTTAGGATCCATAACCTTTCCAGGAACTATAGTAATCAATCCCTCATGTTGTGGAATTGTAAAATCCATCTTAAAATCTTGGATTTTCAAAGCCTCTGAGACAATAAAAGTATGATGTAACCAATACCGCATCTTCCCTCGTCTAAATAAAAGACCTACACCGATAAAGTCCCGAACATCCGCATAGTCAATTGCACCCACACACTCCATTCCATCCAAATCATCTGGTAACGGTCTGCTTGCTGCCACAATATCATCCCACTCAGCAACAGCATGCGTCGTGTCTTCCAAAGGGAAATTACATCGCTTAGTAATAAAGTCTAGGAATAACTCCTTGCTACGTAAAGCACGCTTGTAGGCTTTCCTGTACTCTTTCAGCAATGTTGGCAAGTACGGTAACATCGGATTAGCCTTTATCCAAGCAAGCTCATCTTCCCATTCCTCAAACGCATCGATTTTAGCCAAAATCGGTAACATCCCAGCACGATAGTCGCAAGTTGAAAGAATATCCCTAGCAGTCTGCTTGTAATCATCCAGTACCGCACCACGAACCTTACCATCCGTCGTTAGATACATCACAGAAGCATCCGCAACCTTACCAAGAGCGTTGATATAGACATTGATGTTGTCGTAATTCAAATACTCATGCAACTCATCAAAGATAACCAAACCAGGACGAAGACCGTCCTTTGTCCGTGCATTTGATGTATGGTACTTAATCTTAGACCTAGATTTGATAAAAGTAATTAAGGTCTGGGAAAACTTGTAAGCCTTCTGCAGAACAGCATGATCTTTAATCGTGTTATAAACATCATCAAATGAGGTCTTAGCCTGAGCCTCGCTATTGGCAACAATATCCACATTGTACTCGCGAATACCGTTTCGATTGCTAGTTTTAAAAAAAGCCTCATCAGAAGCAATACTGTTCTTACCAAATCCACGAGCACATAATAAAAACAGCTCGGGAAATACCAAACTGTCATCGCTCTTCCAACGGATAGCATTAACTGCCGCATGAATAAATCGTTGCGGAGGCTGTAGCTTATATGGTCGATATTTGTTGATAAAATCAACAACACTATCAGCCTTTTTTACATCAACATAAATTTCCGGATCAGAAATGGCAGCAATTACCAAATCCGCCATCTGCTTAATTTCCTTACAGACAGGATATTTCTCTGTAACAATATCTCTCAACCAGTCGTCAATGTGGGAAGTTCCGCTGGTAAAATTAAATGTCTTCGCCATCCTCAGACTTCAATTCCTTAGCTTCGATTCCTAATTTTTCAAGCATGACCATCATCTGCTTATTGACGTTGACTTGGAGAGATACGGAATCATTTTTCTTACCATCAATACGTATGCCATTCAACTTTATATCCTGTCTTAAAAGTTGAGATGTCTCCCACAGGGAAATATATTGCTCAACTAAATCTTTAAATGGCTCCTCATATTTTTTACGCTCCTGTAAAATGCGAATCAGCTTGATTCGTAAATCATCACGAGACTTAACATATTTTTTCTGAGCAACCAAAGGGCGTTCCCAGTCAAATTCTGGGTATTCTAAAAAACCAGCCATATTTCTCCTTTCATGAGAGTTTTTTTTGTTCTTGATAAAATTTCGCTAGATATCTTTTCCGAGGTACCCCTTCCCGTTGCACGTTTCCCCTTTAGAAAAGCCATTTGGTTTGACCCGGGGGCTTACCACTGTTCATCGTTGTCGAATTTTCGACGATGATAGCCATTCAACTTTTCCGGATGTTCTCGGTTGTGGCATGGATTGCATAAACATTCTGTGTTGTCTAGTTCTAATGCTAACTCTGGATGCTGTCGGACTTCCTTCTTGTGATGCACCATATCTGCTGGTGTGTATCGACCTGCTCGCATACAACGTTGGCATTCGTTGTTGTCCCTCTGCCTACGTACCTTTCGAATGATTCGCCATTCCTTGGTCCAATAAAACTCTTTGACTTTGTCAGTTCTGATTAGCTCGACTAACCTGTCGAGTATTTCAGGAGTCATCAGATTCATTTGATTAGCCCTTGATTTGCAAGCCATTCCTCTGTGAGTATCTGTTGGATCTTAGTTGTAAGCTCTGGATTGAGTTGTCCAACCTGTATTCCAAGATTGTCCAATAGCTTCACGTTGTGTTCTGAAGACAACACTTGACGCATGAGACCGGTAAATAATGCTGCGACTTCTGAATTGGTTAGCCGGTTGATTGTGATGACATCATAGAAGTGCTGATTGATTTCGTCTAGCGACTGCTTATTTTGATTCAGATAGTCTGAGATTTTCTTTTCTGCAACTTTGTTAATCATTTTTGTCACTCCCTTCTCTTAAGATGTGGTTTATCTTTGACGAATTCTCTCATTTCCCTTGTGATGACATCACAGAAGTGCTGATTGATTTCGTCTAGCGACTGCTTATTTTGATTCAGATAGTCTGA
>OBMA010001364.1_pt1 | contig 14888 bp, 9 predicted proteins | sample 1539141 | NCBI WGS metagenome assembly OBMA01 (sample SAMEA3991484, study PRJEB22521) | metagenome | biome: anthropogenic terrestrial biome; feature: sewage plant; material: raw primary sludge | place: Sweden | collected 2012-09-26 | reverse complement strand
AATGGACGTACCGGAAAGAGTTCCCACTGAAGCGTGACCCGTTGTCGAAGAGGTGCAGGTCAAGCTGGTACTGTTTCTGGAGAGATACTGCGTGGTGCTACTGTAAACGAAACTCAGACTGCTCCCGGAATAGGCGAAAGGCTTGGCCACATTAACATTAGTCGTTGTAGAAAAGGCATAAGTGGTCGTATAGTTGCCATAAGACTCTGTGGTTGTAGCGGTATAGGTGATATAAGTCTTCACGCCGCTATTGAGGTAATAGACATGGCCTGGACCATCCATATACCAGACGGTTTGATAAGCGGCAGTCTTGCCAAAACTCAAAGAGCCATTCAGGTAATAGGTAGAGCGATTACTTGTAGCGGTAATGTGGAACCCGTTGCCCACCGTTGCCGTTCCCGTGGTGTAATGGAGCGCGGCACCCGTGATACGGTAGTGTACAGGCACCTCGTTGCCACCCTGGTCTACAGACGTCACGGGCGATTCGATGTAATACGTATTGCCCGACTTCACGCTGTAGTAATAGTTGCCCCCGACAGATGCCGAGGTAATCGTCTTATTTCCGTCCAGACTGCCCACACGGCCACTGCTGCTGCTCACGCTGGCTGCCTCGTAGAGCAATGCACTGGCAGGCATGTCAACCACATTACTATAATAATAACTTTCACGCGTTTTACCCTGATAGGTGTTCTGCGATATCTTGCTCAAGTCGGTCTTGCCGGTCACGAAAGGCATTTCTACATAGCTTGAGAAAGGCTGTAGCGTATTCTGCGGAGCCATCGCGGAGGTAAAGGACGACTCGGCAGTGAAAGTCAGTTCGATATACTTCAGCTGCACACTCATATACTCAGCATTACCATGCCCCGTCGTCGCGTTGGAGAGTTTAAAATACAGAATATTCCCCATATCACCCGCCGTGGTACTGGTACGTTCCAGCGTATACTCCGTGGTGTTGGCCGCATTGCATGTGCCTAAGTTCTTATAGGTGCTGTAGGTAAAAGAGCTGTTGGTCTCACCGAAGTAGAAATTGCTAGTGGTAGACATGGAGAGCATGTCTGCTCCCGACCCTATCGACGTCACATTGTTTACCAGAATGAACTCGTAACTGGTGAACCGGTAGCCCTTGGGCAGTGAGAGGGTCATCAGACCATCATGAGACTGTCCACCCACCATGACGAGTGCCGTCGTACTACCCGGCTTTGGATAGAAGTTGTTGGCATGAACAGCAGGAAGGCCGGCTTCGGTGAGCGAGGGCTTATCGGCGGCCGTCATCGTCAGGGCCAACTGGTTATGGCGCCAGGTGGCAAAAGCACCAGCCGCCCAACCGGTTTCCGTAGCACCAGAATACTGCGTGAGCGACGGGATCATATTGCCCGTTGTCTGGCTCACGGTAACATTCTGCGCCTGTAGCGGCCCGGAACTGATCAGAGACACCAGCAGACAAGCCGGTATTCGCTGTATCAAACACTTGATTGATAATTTCAGAGTTTTCATAATTATTGGTTTGTATTTGAATGATTTTTACAACACAGGGCCATTGCCCCCTATTAATCAAAAGATCTATATTTGAATGATATCCCATTTCACAACAGGAAAGAAAGGTTTATATTTGAATGACGTTCCCACATGCTGCTGACAAAAGGGCACCCCCTTACCGTTGGCCTATCACGACCTCGCAACATGTAAGTGCAAAGATAGAAAAAGATAAAGAAGTCTATTTGCAGGATCATCAAATCTTTATCAACATGTTTGTAATATCAACAACATTACTGCTTTAGCACATCATCCACCATAAGAAAATGGCGAATAATGGCCAAAACAGCTTCATATATAGCTGTTTATCAACAAATTATCGTCATAAGAAAACATTTTTACACAATAGAGCACACTTCTCTTGTTTTTTTACTATTTTTGCGATTAATAACATCAAGTGTCTCGTCTCATGAATATTAGAATGTTTTATGATTACACTCTTTTTGCCTGCGCTTTCATTTATATCTTTAACGGATTATTCCTAATACTCTCGAAAGTACCGCGGCAAAAGTTATACAAATCCTACCGGCTGTCACGCCAGTTGTTGGGTGTTTCAATGTTGGTCCTTGGCGTGGGAAACATGGTCAGCAGCATTACCCTACAGCACCAGGGTAGCCTGCTGGAAAACGCTGTCTTCAACATAATCGTATGTTACATCGCGTGCATACTGATGAGCTATGCCATGATGAACCTCTTCCTGCACAAGTACATCTGCCGCCGGCAAGTGGCCTGCGACCTGGGAGGATTTGCCCTGGCTGTCGCCTTTGCCGTAGCTTCTACCCTTTCCGACGGTTATCTTCTGACACCGGTATTACTTTGTTGTACGGTAGCGCTGCTGCTGACGTTTATCATTCATTTCCTCATTAAGTTTAAGAAAACTTACCGGAGCACCGAACAGCAGATGAAAGACTATTCTCCCAAACGTCTTCACCACTTTTCCATCTGGATTTTTCACAGCAATTTCCTGCTAGTGATACTTGGGCTGCCGGTTCTACCGATGGCCTTCATGCCTTTACTTGTAAACATGCTTTTCGTGCTGACAGCCTGTATCGGATTTATCTACGTCTTCTTCTCATACCAGAATTACCTCTATTATTTCGGTGATGTGGAGAAGGCTCTCATGGTGGCAGAGATCAACCAGTCGCAACAAAAGGTGGAGAGGATATCCAAGGCTGAAACACAACTGCTCACCGACGAGTCGCAACAACGTCTTCAACTATGGCTTTCACAAAAGATGTATCTGAAGCAGGAAGTATCGATTGACCGTATGGCCACCGCATTAGGCACTAACCGCAGCTACCTGTCACAATTCATTAACCGCATGTACCATTACAATTTCAGTGACTGGATCAACCGTCTGCGCATCCATGATGCCAAAATCCTGCTTATCAAGCAGTCTGATGTGTCCATGGAAGAGATCGCCCTCAGCGTCGGGTTCTCGTCGGGTTCTTATTTCACTAAGATATTCAATAAGGTAGAAGGCGTCACGCCAACCCGCTGGCGCGAGATGATAAAAGACCTAAATGATGAGAAAACCGAGCTATAGAAGAGGACGTCTTTACCTGTTGCGTTGCTGGAAAAGGTCGAAGATCCGGCGGATGCCCATGATATTGTCGTCGAAGCCCTTGCTGTCTGTCCAGCCCTTCTGATTGCCGGTCTGGCCGAAGTCAAAAGAGTAACTCCATTTACCGTTTAGGTTCACCCAGCCGGTACGTTCAAACTGTGGCCGCGGATATTCCGGGCGTGGTGTCTGTGCAAAGGTCACTGTTGTGTATCAGGGCCAGTGCCAGCATCATAGGTTTCAGAAATCTTTTCATATTCGCTTAGTTATTGTTGTTGAAATTGTTGCTTTCGGGACGATTCTCTGCGCACCTCCAAAAAAACAAATATCTTCATCGCACACCGTACATCACGGTAGGAAGATACTACATTTTTACTCGTTGTCTGCTTATTTTTGTGTGTTATTTTTGCAAAGATACATTCTTATTCTTATATTTGCAAATTAAAAGCAAAAAAGATGAAAGTAACAAAGATAACCCTAAAAAGCGACGACGCAGCCTGCGTGCCCGCCGCCCTCGATGCAGCCGACATTCCCTTCGAGCCGATCGCCTGTGTGGACTGGCCGCGCGACTATCCCTATTGTCCGGAAGCAGCCTTCCGCATAGCCCATACCGAGAGCGCCCTGCTCATCCACTACCGCGTGAAAGAGCAGAGTGTGCGCGCCCGCTACGACTACGACAACGGACAGCAGTGGACAGACTCCTGCGTGGAGTTCTTCTCTCAGCCTGCCGGCGACGACATTTATTACAACATCGAGTGCAACTGCATCGGCAATATTCTCATGGCCGCCGGCCCTACTCGTGAGGGACGCGAGAAGGCGCCGCAGGAAGCACTCCACCTCATCCGTCGCTGGGCCAGCCTGGGCGACAAAGGTATATTCGAAGAGCAGCGCCGGGAGACGGCGTGGCAGGTAGCCCTCATCGTACCTTACGCCGCCTTCTTCAAACATCATCTGGCCACCCTCGACGGCCATTCCGTACGTGCCAACTTCTACAAATGCGGTGACGAGCTCATGGAACCTCACTTTCTGTCGTGGCAACCCATCCGTCTGCCCAAGCCCGACTTCCACCGCCCCGACTTCTTCGGTGTGCTCGAGATGGAGCCCTCAGCAGAATGATTGCCCGACTTATTTTCCAGACTTTCTGCGGTTGCATTCGCGGCAGAGCATCTGACAGTTGGAGGCCTCCGTCCTGCCCCCTGCGTGCCACGGGGTGCTTGGCATTGGTGAGCCGCTCGCCGGTGTAGACGGCATTACGCAATTCTTGGTCGCTGAGTTCCAGGCCCACAATGTTGATAGTGGTGAACCGGTCCAGCTTCTCGCTGTCAGTGCCCTCGCAGAAGTAAATCACCTAATTGCAGTAATGGATTGTTCATGTCGCAAATTATAGCTATTAACCCGTTAGCGGAATTAATTTAGTACGCACTTAATTAATTCCGCCAACAGGTAGTAAAAAGGACATCCTCGCCAATAGCAGGTAGCCCCCTCCTTCCGAGGGAGTAATAAGAGGGAAAATTTCTTTACAAACACCTCAAAATTTTGGCTTGATTTTCAAAAAATATTTCCTTCGGTCCGAAATACGGCTAAAATAAGGCCTTTTCGTAAATCGTTGGCAATCAAAGGAAACCGCCGTCTACAAACTATTGAACATTTCTTTATTGGTCTAAACCTCCCTAAAATTGTTCTCTTTCTTATCATTTTGACCTACAAAAGGTAAGCTTTGGCCTTCCAAAAGGTGGCCTTTGGCACGCTCAAAGGCCTCCTTTGACCTCGCCAAAGGTTACCTTTCATGAAATCGAAGGTAAAAAACAGGATTTTCGCCTGTACTTTTTCCAAATTCTACGCTAGATTGAAAATTTTCAGAGAGCTTTTTTTAGTAATTTAATTTGACAATATCGCTTCCTCAGACGGTTTGCGAGGAGGGATGTAGCCTCTCCCTATCTCAATGGTTTTTACCCTCTCGGTCTCCCCGTTATCGGAGAGCAGAAACCCCGAAAGGGGAGGGTATCGGATTGCGATGCACTTGTTCATTTTGAGTTTTGATATTCTTCATATATTCTCAATGCCTCGGAGGGGCACGTTCATATCTACATTTTGTTTTTATGAACGCTCAGCCTGACGGCTGAATAGAGAATATTGAAAGAATATCTAAGAAGATAAAAAGCAATAAATAAAAGGCCCCTATGCTCCATCTATAGTGTCTTTCTGCATTTCTATAATCCGTTGGCCGAATTAATTTAGTGTACACTTAATTCCGCCAACGGATAGCTATTAATAAAGTATCTAAGAAGTCGTTTTGAATTTTCAGAAAACATATAGTATGAAAATGTTTTCGATAAGAATTCAAAACAACTTCTAAGTTTTGGCCAATCTACGGTTTACTTACGGAACCTGAAGAGCTTGTCTGCCGGTATAATCTGTTTAGGGATGCTGGGGCCTTGGTAGAATGCATCAATCCAGAAACCACCTCCGGCATTGAAGAATTCGATGGTCAACGCATGCCTTCCCTTTGTGAGTTCAACAGATCCTTCTCTTTCAATTAATCCGTGTGCTCCATCGTCGTCGACCACTTTTGAGCCGTCTACATAGAGCTTACTTCCATCGTCCGATTGTAGAAAGAATTGGTATGTACCGGGTTCGTCAATTTGGATAAAGGTAGAGTATACCAAGCCGAATATCGAATTACCAGGTCGCAACAATTTTGCAATCTGTTTGTTATCTACATGTATTTCGTCGGCAGTCCATCGGCTTTCGCTCTTTTCATCTTTGAAGGACGGAAGACTATTCCAGTTTCCTCCTTGATAAAAGGCTACGTTTACGCCGTTTTCAGGATTCTTGTGTATGATACGGAAATAACCATTCGATACGATACTTTGGTCGCCGTTGGCGCTATACGCTTTGGCTTTCACAACGGTTGTTTTATCCAGCTTGAAAGGAGCCTGATAGAGAGAAGACTGCTGAGTAGGTACGGAACCGTCTGTGGTGAAATACACCTTGTCTCCTTTATGGTACGGTTCGATAGTGACGACAGCTTCTTCGTCTACATACAATCCTCCAGCTTGTTCGAATAAGTGGCGTCCTCCATTGATACGTGGGCCATAGGATTGCTTTTTGAATAGGATGGGGTCATTTTTTATTTTAACCCCTTCGAAGGCTGAACGCATTGGACGTCCGTACCAAGCGCTTGGAACATCTATCCCTAGTGCATAAGCAATGGTAGGAGCCACATCAAACATATATGTCTGTTGTTGTATCTCAAACCCTTTTTTGATGTTTCTTCCGCAGAGAATGAAAGGAACCGTCATTTCTTCCCACGATTCTCCTCCATGACTATAGCCTACGCCTCCATGGTCGGCAACAATGATAACAAGCGATTCGTCTTCTATGCCTGCATCTTTCACTGCTTTGAGTACCATGCCGACACATTGATCGGCATCTTCGATAGCCTTCAGATACTTTTCTGTCATGTGTCCGTAGGTATGTCCGCAATGATCTACATCGTCCAATTGAGTGAATGTGAATGTCGGTTTTTCTGTACGAATGTAGTTGGATAAAGCTTCGGCCGTTTTGATCTCTGTCTCGTACGATTTGTCGACATTGGCCACTCCTTTCTCAAACAAGTTGCCAAAACCGCTCCATTGGTATATCATGCCTATTTTGTCAGTAGGCAATTGCTTGCGAACGACATCGACAATGGTAGGAAACAATCCGTATTCATTGACGCCTACAGGTTGTATTGAATAATTTCCCGGCCTCCAATCGTTGGATGTCACCCCATGGGCTTCAACACCTGCTCCGGTAAGCATCGAACTCCAATTGGACGAACTGCTTGATGGTATGACGGTGCGTACGCTTCGGCAGATGGATCCATTTTTTATCATGTAATCCATATTGGGAGTATTGGCTTTCTCCATACCTTGTGCGCTCATTGCATCTATACCGACCACAAATACGTGTTTAATTCCGGCCGGAGCTTTTTCCGTTTCTTGCGCATAGACTCCATTGATGCAAAAGAACAGGCATATATAAAACAATAAGTTTGTTTTCTTTATATTGTTCATAATATCTTGAATTTATTTGTTCCACCATACCCGTGTCAGCAAATCGTCAGACCCTTGTCTTGCAACTGCAATTTTGTACTGATCTTCGTTATAAACGACTTCGTTTTGGGGGTATGGAATGCGTCTGGGCCATTCTTTTATGTTGCTTGCCGAAGGTAGGCCACGTGGCGGTGTAATCGAAATTTCTTTTGGGAAACCGGTGCGACGCCATTCGGACCATCCCTCAATGCCGCAGAAGAAAAGCGAGATCCATTTTTGCACACCGATTTTCTCCAATTTCTCTGCTTGAGTTCCGGTATAGGCCACATTGGATTGGTCGTAATAACTTGCAGGGGGAATGACATCCGAGGCTTCTAATGCTTCGGTAGGAGGGAAAGCCATACTAGACTTCATGTCTTTGAAATTCGATGGAATACGACTTGCCCAATACGCGAAATTGGCAGCTATACCATTCTTATAGTATGTCCCTGCATCACCAATAGTGATTAATCCTTTTTCGCGAGCTTCTGCTAAATTGAACATCACTTCCGAATAAGAAAGCAACACGGACTGTGCAGCTGTAGGAGATGCGTATTTTGCATCTAACTTGAGAGGTGCGAAGATATATCCTTTGCGCGAGTTGTAGCTATCTCCTCCGTTGTAATTGGCTTCGTCGGCATCGCGTATGCAGTTGGGCACACCGGCATAGATGTATTTACCGTTTTCTATTCCATTAACCGTCGGAGAGAAAAGTACTTTTATACGCGGGTCGTTCATTGCCTTCAGATGATTTTCGATGGTGACAGACATGAATTCCGTTCCATTGAATTTCTCTATAGTCGCATTATATAGAGGACACCAATGCGATGACTGATCATTCAAATACGTAATGGCCGCATTGTCGTCGATGCTTGACATCAGCGGATATTTATCTGGTTGAGATACCATTTCGCTTATATCCTTGCTCACATCTCTTTTTCCAGAGATACGCATCAGTAAACGTAACTTGAGACTGTTGGCAAATTTTCTCCATTTCAATATATCTCCATTGTAAAGGCAATCATAGCTTCCGATTTCTTCCGCACTGCTTTGTGCTAGCAATTTGTTGGCCGATTCCAACTGCTTCAGTAAATCGTTGTAGATATCTTCTTGAGTATCGTATTTGGGAGTGAAAATCCCATCAGTCTTTCCTTTGAGTGATTCAGAATAGGGGAAATCTCCATAAGCGTCTGTCATCTGCTGAAACATGAGCGATTTGATGACTATACCCATTGCCTGCACATGGGGAAGGTTTTCCTTTTCGGCCAAGTTGATCATGTCTTGTACATTACGGCCATTATAGTAGAGTTGGCTCGTCTGCGTATTATTGAATGCGTCATTGAACATACTGACAAATTGGTCTACCGAATAATCGCCTAATACGGCACCATAATATCTTACATCTCCCAGGTTATTAAGTCCCCGGATTACACCGCTTAATAACAATCTAGGCTGGTCTATACGGTCTGGTTGATTGGGGTTCGTATTTGTTTTTTCGAAGTCGTTGGTACATCCCAAGCATGAAAACAAACCGAAGATCATCAGCATTAATTTATATTTGATTTTCATATCTATATCCATTTTAATGATTAGAAACTTACATTAACTTGAAATCCATAACTCTTTGATGCAGGTACTGAAAACGCATCAACACCTAAGTTGAAGTCGCTCATACCTCCACTTTCCGGATCAACATGTTTATTCTTAGTCCATAAAAACAAGTCTCGGCCGAATAGGGCTATATTGATATTTTGTGCATATATTTTTTTAGCCCAATTTGCTGGGAATGTATAGCCGAGGCGAAGTTCTCTTAGTTTGACGAAAGAAGCATCCGTCATCTGTGCTTCGGTGATATGATCATATTTCGTTTTGATAAAGCGGCGTGCATCATTACCGACAATACCTTTGCTATATGTGCCATCGAATATCTGAAGATTTTGTTTCCATTCTCCATTGACCATTATGGCACCTTTACTGTAATACAAATCGTCGTATTCTTTGCCCGGTTGTCGAGCTCCACGTCCTTCTAGCGACTCAATGGTTTGTCCGGCTCCTACAAATTTGTTCAATGTTCTTGAAATGAAGTATCCACCTTGGCGTATATCGAACAAGACATTCAGATCGAATCCTTTGTAAGAAAGAGAAGAACCGATGCCTGCTGTCCAGTCGGGATTGACATTTCCCAGATAAACGTTGCTATCGGAAACATATTGTCCGGCACTGTTTAAAATAGGTTCTCCTTTCAACGGACCATCTTTCACTCGTTGGTAGGCAGTTCCGTATATTTGTCCCATTCTTTCTCCCGGTCGCGCTACGATTTTAGCATCTTCCAATCCGCCTGTTGTCAGAATTAACTCGTCCAATCCTTTTGCCAGGTATATGACTTTAGTTCTGGAACGGCTGAAGTTGAGGCTGATGTCCCATTTCAATCCATTGGATAAGAGAATAGGTGTAGCACTTACTACTAGCTCGATACCCGTATTGGCTGTCTTACCAGAATTGATCAATCGGCTACCATATCCGGAGGTATTGGCTATCTGTAAACCGATTATCTGATCTTTTGTAATTGTATGATAATAGCTGAAATCGAAATTCAATCGGTTTTTAAATAAATTCAGTTCAGCTCCCACTTCCCATGTTTCGGATCTGGCTGGCTTTAAGTTGTTGTTCAGCAGATTGTCCGGGCTACTCAGGGTCGGTACACCATTCCAATAGTCACTTAATGAATAAGTGTTGTATAGACTATATGGGCCTGTATCGTTACCTACAGATGCATAGCTTCCTCTGACTTTGGCATAACTGATAACTGATGGTAATCGCAACATTTCGCTGAGAAGTCCACTCAATGTAACCGAAGGATAGAAATATGAATTTGTTGATGACGGCAGTGTACTAGACCAATCGTTACGACCTGTAACCTCGGCATATACCATGCGCTTGTAATCCATCAGAACGCTACCATACAAACTATTTACTACTTTTTTCGATCTATAGTCCGAAACTGTAGGCTTTTCTTTTGAATTATCAAAAGAGAAAATGTTTGGAACAATCAAGCTGTTTGTGTATGACTGAATTTCTTTATAGAAAGATTCCATTCTATTTCCTCCGAAGTGCGCACTCAGTCCGAAATCTTCTCCCAACTTTGGAGTATAATTGATCATGAAATCATAGTTATTGTTATGCGACTGGAATTGGTTATCGCTGTAATATCCATTTCCACCATTTTTGTAGTAACTTTCTTCTCTTTTGTCGGTTTCCCATGAATTGTCGGTACCTCCACGCAACATGATCGATAATTCGCTTGTAGGCTTAATGGTAACATCCAGTTTTCCGAAGAAACGGTGCGTTTCGGAAAGACTATTCATTTGATTCATCACAAAATATGGATTATTGTACGAGGCCATGTTTTGGAACTGGCGTGTACCTTCCAAACCGCCTCGCTGCCAATATTCTTTCAGGCTATTGATATTGTTACTTTGTGGTAACCAGCAGAAGAAATACATAGGTGAAACGCCACCATAACCCAATATAGGTACGTTAGTTCTGTTGGTTTTCGTATAGTTTACAACGGCATCGGCACTCATCCATTTGTTTAATTCGACTGTACTATTTAAATTGAAAGAGTGTCTTGTTATGTTATTGTTAGGTGTCAGACCGTTTTGTTTTGTATTGGTATAACCAATCCGAAGGTCTCTTCCTTGAGAGCTATTGCTCAGGGCTATACTATTGATAGAAGTAGTGCCGTGATCGAAGAAATCTCGTATATTATTCGGGTGTCCTACCCATTCAGAGGGAATAGCTTCGCCTCGTATATCGGGTGGCAAATATGTATCTCCGGCGCGGTAGCCGTTTGTCGTAGGCGAGTCGAACTGCACCATTTTCTGTCCCATAAAGCGTGGTCCCCAGCTCTCATCATAGTTATCATTCTGTCCAGAAGGATAGTATCCGCTCGAACTACCGAAATTGCTACCTACATAGACACCATTCTTACCTTGTCCGAATTGATCTTGAAGTTTGGGCAAGATCAACGGTTTCTCTAGCGAGAATGTACCGCTGTATGAGATACCGAAACCTTTAGTCTGTCTTCCTTTTTTGGTCGTGACGATAATAGCACCATTGGCTGCTGCCGATCCATATAGAGCCGAAGCGGCTGCTCCTTTCAGAACATTGATGCTTTCGATATCATTGGGGCTTATTTCGTTAATTTCGGAACTACTCGTTTGAGATCCTGCTCCAGAACCGATAGGTATGCCATCGACAACAAATAGGGGAGAAGAAGGACCAGCGCTCAATGACCTTTCTCCTCGAATCGAGATACGACTACCTGATCCTACAACAGCTCCGGAGCTGATGTTTACGCCTGCAACTTTGCCGCTTAACATACTAACCAAGTTAGAGTTTCTATTCTCTAGTTCCTCAGCTTTAATTTCTTGAGTTGCATATCCCAGCCCTTTTTTCTCGCGTGTGATACCAAGAGCTGTTACAACGACATCGGATAAAATTTTGGAGGTCTCTGTCAAAACAATTTGGTAGTTTGTTTCGTCGTCTACCTGAAAGACCTTGTTTGGATAACCAATATAAGAAACTTGAATGATTGCACCTACTGGAGCTTCTAAAGTAAATACGCCTTGGACATCTGTCATCATTCCGTGTGAAGTTCCTTTGATCGCTATACTTGCTCCAATGATGGGATCTCCCTTTTCATCTTTCACAACACCTGTTATTCTGTGCTTTTGTTGTGACACAGAAGCTGATGAAGGAGATTTTGTTGCCGTCTTGTTTATTGATAATAAAATATAAGATCCGTCGATGGTATATTTTACATCTGTCCCTTTAAATAGATCCTTCAGAGTCTCTTGTAAAGAGGCTTTTTTTAAACGAACAGATACTTTTCGATTGACATCCACATGGTTGTTGTATACGAAAAGAAAACCTGTTTGTCTTTCTACTTCATTCAATACCTTTTCCAGCTGTATTTGGTTACTTTTTATCGTAACATTGATATTCTGAGAATTGGGATTTTCTGCGTTGGCGCAGAGAATGAACACAAATAAAAAAAAGGTACTAATCTTTATAATTCTAAAAAAATGTTTTTGCCGATACATTTTCTGCAAGATGGAATCTAAATAAGATTTTTTATCCATATCTTTGTATGTGTTTGATTAATAAATGTAATTGAACAACTCGTTTGATTTTATTGCCGGCAAATGTTCCAGCATTTGTCGGCATTTTTTTGGCTATTAGGCTATTAGTGTTTTTATATCATAGGCATGGCGTTTTTAATGGTTTTACTTGATGTATATGGTGGTATTGTTTTCGTCTCTTACATATCTGTATTTTGCATCTTTTTGTATTATCCTCAACGCGTTGTCTATTCCGTCGGATATTCTGAATTTGCCACTACAAACATAGTTTTTCATTTTCTCGTTTAATACAATCACATGAATTCCATAGCATTTTTTGAAACGCATCATCAACTGTTCGAAGGTCAGATCCTTGAAGCATATTAATCCTTCGCGCCAGCGAAACAAATCATAATCTTTTATCGCATTCGTTTCTTTCAAATGTCCGTTTGTCATAGAAACTTGGTGCCCTGGCTTTAGAATGATTCGGAATGATGGATTGACCTGTTCGGATACTTCTACAGAACCTTCCATCAAGGAGGTGCAAAAATTATTTGAATCTTCGTATGCGTCTACGTCAAACTTCGTTCCTAGTGCTTTGATATTGAATTTCTTCGTTTGTACTATAAAGGGATGATTCTTATCATGCGCTACTTCGAAGTAGGCTTCGCCCTTGAGTTTAACTTTGCGTACCGAGTCGATGAATATTCCCGGATATTGTATTTCTGAACATGCATTGAGCCATACTTTTGTGCCATCGGGCAACACTACATTGGCACGCTCTCCGGCAGGAACAGTCACTGTATTCATGCTAAGCGACGCTTGCTTCAACTTCGATTGATAAAAATGGCAGGTACATGCTAATACAAGTGCTACAATGGCAGCTATCTTTATTGATTCATATAATATCGACTTTGAGAATGGACGTCTTGCTTCTTCTTCCTTGGGATATTGGCCGATCTTTTCGGACAGTATAACCGCATCAAAAAATTCTCTTTCTCTAAAAAGCTCCTCCTCGTGCTCTTTAGATTCTTTCAGCCATGATCGAATTTCTTCTTTTTCTTCTTCTGAAGCATATCCGTCAAAAAACTTATATAGTATTTTCTTATCCATATTTTCCTTTTTCTCTAATATAAGCAAACAAGAAAGGCAAATCCCTAACAAAAACTCAAACTATTTTCTGTTTTTATCTGCATTTTTTCTTTTGGGCCATCATAATTATACAGCTCCGATATTCTACTGTTTTGTTTTAACAGAGAAACTTACATCGTTACAGCTTATAGAAATTGTGTTGTCGATGATACTAGTGCTTGTTTAAATGGAGGAACAGAATAATTATGATCGGTTTTTTATTACCCTATTTGTTCTGCTTTTTATATCTTGATGCAAAATTTATTTTTTCTTGTTACGATACGGTTTCAAACTTGTTACTATTGTGTATAATAATAGTCTTATCAGTATATATGTGGAAAAAAGAAAAGTATTGGGAAGTAGTCTTTCAGGGCAATGCGTAAAACCTTCAGTGCTTTGGTAAGATGAAATTCTACGCTTTTAGTAGATATTTTTAGTGATTCGGCAATTTCTTTGTGGCTCTGATTATTGTAGCGGCTTCTGATGAATATTTCGCGAGTTTGTGGCGGTAGCTTTTGTAACGTCTCTTCTACAATCTTTTGAATCTCATCGCAAAAAATCCGTTCCGGATTACATGCTTCCAGAGTTGATATTCGTAAGTCTAATTCCCAATCGCTGCAATCTTTCAAATATTTGGTTACTTTTTCGGTTGTACGCAAACGTTGCAGATAGTTTAGGCATTTGTGTTTGATGACGGTCAGTATGTATGCTGGTATGTTCGAATCGGCGTGTAGCGAATTACGATTCTCCCAATAATCTATTATGCTCTCAATAGCGATATCTTCGGCAATGACATTGTCGTCAACGTAAGTCCTGGCAAAATGGACAAATCTCCCTTTGTGGTTTGCAAAAAGTTGATTGAACATTTCTATACAGTATTTTTCTTCTTCCATAATATTAATCCAAAAGCTTCATCAAACAACCAAATGCTTTCGAAAATAAGCAAAATGATATGTTATTACTTTATTTTTTTCTGTTTTTTATATTTCGTTACAAAATTCATCTTTTGTTGTTACGATATGGTTTTAGATACGTTACTATTGTGTATAATAATCATGTCATTGCGATTACAGGTACTGAAAATTGTCGTATGTTAGTTTTTCAATGACGTCCTTAAGTTTTTCGGAAAACGTATGGACCTAAAACTTTTAAGGTGGATTCTAATAAATATGTTTTTTGAGTTGTTTATTCCGCCAGAACCCTTTATGCGGGATGCATCTCATTTCTTTTATCGCAAATTTAACAAAAATCTGTCATAGCTCAGCTTACCCCTTTATTTCTTAACATTTAATAAACATATTTCACTCTAATTTATGTTTTTATGCTATGGACACAGGAGGTAGCCTCATGATTTGCGTGTAGCGACATATATTATAGACTAGACAGGTCATTGCAACATCTGCCCTTGTCTGAGTATCCCAACTCTGCGGAAGATCAGTCCGCACATAGACTGTTCCATAAAGC
>OBMA010001363.1_pt1 | contig 14891 bp, 9 predicted proteins | sample 1539141 | NCBI WGS metagenome assembly OBMA01 (sample SAMEA3991484, study PRJEB22521) | metagenome | biome: anthropogenic terrestrial biome; feature: sewage plant; material: raw primary sludge | place: Sweden | collected 2012-09-26 | reverse complement strand
AGTTCAGACGTGTGCTCTTCCGATCTGATACATTGAGAAACATCCCGGCAAACAAGTTACCGAACCGAAGACAGATTCAAAAGCTTTAGCCTGATGATGCGAAATATAGTACTCAAACACTTGAATTGCAGTTACCCAAGATTGTGCCTTATTAGCGATCTTGGTCTCACCACAAAGACCCATAATCAAAGGATCTTTAACCATTTCAGCGACCATATGAGTTAAAGCATCGGGAAAGACTTTAGTATCAGCATCAACCATAAGTACCGTTTCGTAGAAGTCTGCCATTAGCCCCGTAATCTGCCAAATATTTTTTAAAAGCTGAAATTCCAATTGAGTCATTCTTTCATCAAATGTTATTTTTTCTAAAAAGGACATCAGAATAATTTGAGAATCACGCTTACCTCTGTTACCGGGTTTGGCGGCCCCCTGCTCTGCAGGAGTACCGCACTTCACAATTGTAATGATTGGGACACGTTGTTGATTTTCTGGTGGAATTGTAGAATCGTCATATTTGTAAAAACCCGCATATATCTTGGCCATATTGTGTCTTTTAGAGCCTGATGCCACTGCCACATAGGAGTAAGGTTTAACTTCATCAGGTGGGGTGACAAAGTCGTCCATCATTCCTAACGCTATCTCTGGAGTAGTCTTATCGTTGCCCGAGCCCTTAATTAAACCATCACAAACAACCATCAGTAGTTTATGGGAATTTGGATAATCTGTGGTAGAAAGAGAGTCTAAAGTGGTTCTTAAACCCTCTTCATCCTCAGAATAACAAGTAACAAAACAGATAGTATGAATCAATGGGAACCCGTATGGCATAAAATCCAGTGGTGGTTGTTGAACGATATCGGGATGTATAATCGTCGAATCAAGACTCTGAATCAGCGATGATCCTGGTACAGGAGAGGAAGTCGCTTTATTCCAAAACATCGAGGATGTAGGCAACAAAGTAGATGGATTACGGGAATGTACAGCTTTGTTTTCATTCGAGAGTTTCCAAGCATTTTGAGTGGTCATTGTTGTCATTCCTCTGTATGAACCAGAAGATTGTAGTGAACTGCTCATGGAGGTGTCTAGATCTATCACAGATTCGTTAAATTGAAACATTTTGGAGCTGTGTTTTTTCAGCAAGTCAAAGGTTGAAGCACGCTTGTGTCCCAACGACTTTTTTGAGTATTTCTTTGGCCTCAAATGAGGATCTACTTCCTTTAGAGGAGCTTTTGTTTGAATATTATTAGACCAATCCTCGATATCGTTTGTGTGTTTATCCATTGTTTTATTGTCCACGATATATGCACCTTGTTTCCTAGCTACAGTCCAACGGAAGTAGCAGGCAATTATGAATTTAATTATCACCACTGAAAGAATAAATACCAGAGAAACATACAAAACGACATCAGAGGCAATACAACCGACGGTTTTGGAGTCTACTTCACCAACTTTAATAATTTCGCTCAAACATCTCGCAATTTTTCTTTCATGCCCATTTGACAAAACCAACGAAAGATCATAACCTTGTAAATTTGAAGTCTTCAAGTCATCGAATACAACGGGATAGTCAACTTCATCCTTTTCCAACCAATCAAGAAGATCTAAATCCAAAACGTCGCCATTATAAACAATCAAGTTTCTAGAAGAGTTCTTTATACCATCCCAAGTGAAGTAAACATCAGCTTTCGATTTTAAACCGTAAAATGCGTCCCTATCTTCTTTAGACGTATGACAGTTCCATCCTGCGTAATTTTCAACTGTGAAGTTTGGCTTCGAAGAGCCATCTTGATTCTTTAACTTACAAGGAAAATACCATGCTAAATTATTATCATCGTCATGGGGAATGGAAGAATTACTCTTTGGAGTTATAAGGTTATGACAGTTACCATTCACATTTTGAAACAAGAACGAAGCATCTTTACCAGCATCTGACCAGGGCCCATAAAGGGTGTCTGAATCTACTTCAACGTCTTGTATACCGGAACGCGAGGAAGTATCCAATTCATAAGCCTTACCGTTAATTACGACAAATTCTGTTGATACTTCGTTGTTTTTCAAACGTAGTTTCGAACTACTACAAACGGTTTTAGTGAAACCAAAAGTCAGGAAAGCCACAATCGCACCAATGTACAAGATGACAGAAATTAAAGCAACCTTTTCTCTCCACGCCATTTGTCTTTCCTTCTTTGGCATCCCGCAGAAAGCAAGAATTGGAGCAGGTGCCCAAAACGTAATGAAATAACAGTACATCTGCCAAAATGACAATGTATCATTCGTTTCCTTTCTTAATGGTTTGATAGACTTATTTATGGGCTGCATGGAGCTTTCTTCGAAATTGTCCACATCACCATCTTTATCAAATTCGTCTTCCGCAACACCTTCATCGCTTATTTTAACGGAAGCCTTCTTGTCAGTAGTATTCATATCTTGTAAAAGATAGCTATCCGTTTCGCGGCCACTAAATTTGCTTCTCACTGAGCCTTTGGAGCGCAGGGAGCCACTCCGACGAGTTGCATTTGGGTTTACACCGGTACTTGATGGTAAAACATCCAGGTGATTCATCTGCTCCTGCGTTTTCTGCGCATAATAAAAATGTGGATTATCAGGATTGTTCAGTCGGCTTCTTTCGGGCCGCACTAAAGAGCCTTGTCTATGAGGTGCTCCTGAGCCGACACTGTGTCTTGACCTAAGTAGAGACTCTTCATCTTGATTAAGGTTCAGATAGTAGTCATCAGGATCATCTCCATTCAAGCCGGTCATTCTAATTTCTTTCCTGCGGATAGTCTAAACAGGACCTTTGAAGAAAATGGGACCTACACCAAAAATACTCGAGAACTTTGCAAATCGGTAAACGTTTATAACCGTCTACCAATGTGATTCTTCTAGCAGGATTTACTACAAGTCGAAATGTTGGTACTGAATGTAAATCTGAAACACAGGAAAGAATATTTTTGATTTCTATTTTTATGCTCTTATTTTCATTTTTGATTTTTTTTTTCGAGGTCTGCGCCAGCGCCAATAACGCGTTTTATCCAAATAGGCAGCCAAAGAGGGTCACCTATGCAGGTGCTGAATGCAATACAACTGCGGGCTAACTGTCCATCGACGCTATTGAATATGCTTCAAGAAATATCCAGTCTCATGCACATGTCAAATATGTGGGTGAGGGCGCAAATACAACGCACGATTATATATACATTTGTGGCTACGTAGTACGTGCGGAGATAGGCAGGTATTTGTTCAAGGATGTAAATAAGAACTACAATGCTTAGTTCTCGAATCCTAGAATGTGAGTAAATCTCACAAGCACCGCTTCTATAAATTTGTCTAGGGTAATTTGTAATCTTTTCCCATGCGGATTCTCTTAAATACGGTACAGCCGTCGCTGCTGCGGTGTGATTCTGGTTTCATAGATCTGGAAAAAGAAAGCGAGACACAATACAAGAGCTTTGTGACACAGCGTACGGAGAGAATAAGATAAAGAACAGTTCCTGGCGTTTTTAATAGAACTTTTGTACTCGTCTCTTTATTCTCACGAATTTTTTTTACCGCTGTTTTCATTTCCATTGCAAAGGAGGGAAAATATAAATGTTTTTATAGAGGTAGTAAATCTTTGATTTCATAGCATATGCAGTTTAGAAAAAAGACGTAAATTCGTTGCCCTAGTCACGCTGGTTACATAAATTGGTCGTTGAATTGACTTTTAAGACATCCAGTTGGTGTGTTTGCTCCAAATAGTGCTGACGCATCTTGCCAATTCTCGTCAATTTAGCACGGAATGCTTGTTACTTATTCGATAACGCTTTTACCTTGATTGCATGTAGTCACTATCCTCAAACCTTTTCTAAGGTTGCCCTATTGGCGACAGAAAAGCAGGACGAGAAATCTAAATAACCAACGTGTGCTTTATTAACTATGACGGTTGGTTTGCTTGCCTCCCCAAGTTATAGAAGACTGCCCTTCATCCCGGGGTAGCTATCATAGAATCTGTCGATAGTTACAATTTTGGGTGGGGTGTTTTCAAAAATGGACGGATATGCCGGTCTTTGAAACTTCGATGATGTAGCCTATTGTTTTAATTTTCTGCTTGATCCTTTCGCTCTTTTTAGGGATAAAAAAGAAAACCTAACAAAGTATGAATTTCGAGAAGTCCCATCGATAGTAGTCAAACAATTGCTAAAGAGGGCTACGGATCGTCTACAATACCTTCGTAAAACAGCAGCTTACAGGATCTTTTATAATATCACCATAGAAAGGGGAATTTGGGAAGCGAGAGTAAAATGTTGAATAGTTCAAGAAAATATGCTTGTCGTTCCCTATTCAGACAAGCGAACGTCTCAATAAAAGGACTCTTTTATAATGGAGGCGCATATCGAAGAGGGTTTTCAACGGGATGTTGTTTGAGGAGTGATAACAAGGAAAGCCCAAGTGCAAGACAACCACTAGATAGGCTACAACTAGGTGATGAAATCAATGAACCAGAGCCTATTAGAACCAGGTTTTTTCAATTTTCCAGATGGAAGGCCACCATTGCTCTATTGTTGCTAAGTGGTGGGACATATGCCTATTTATCAAGAAAAAGACGCTTGCTAGAAACTGAAAAGGAAGCAGATGCTAACAGAGCTTACGGTTCAGTAGCACTTGGCGGTCCTTTCAATTTAACAGATTTTAATGGTAAGCCTTTCACTGAGGAGAATTTGAAGGGTAAGTTTTCCATTTTATACTTTGGATTCAGTCATTGTCCCGACATTTGTCCAGAAGAGCTTGACAGATTAACGTATTGGATTTCTGAATTAGATGACAAAGACCATATAAAGATACAGCCATTGTTTATCTCATGTGATCCTGCAAGAGATACACCGGATGTCTTGAAAGAGTACTTGAGCGATTTTCACCCAGCTATCATTGGTTTAACCGGTACGTACGACCAAGTGAAAAGCGTATGCAAAAAATACAAGGTATATTTTTCAACTCCACGTGATGTCAAGCCCAACCAGGATTACTTAGTGGACCATTCGATATTTTTCTATTTGATCGACCCTGAAGGACAGTTTATCGATGCGTTGGGAAGAAACTACGATGAGCAATCTGGTCTCGAAAAGATTCGTGAACAAATTCAGGCGTATGTGCCAAAGGAAGAACGGGAGCGTAGGTCAAAAAAATGGTACTCTTTTATCTTCAATTGAGCAAAAAAAAAAAGAAAAAGACACAGCTAGGATACCGAACTTATGGGTCGTTCAATTTAACAGTTACATTGTAAATAGAAAAAAATAGTAAAAAAAATGAAAGTCAAATGATTATGCTTGTCAGTTCAAATTATTAATTGGGCTTAAGGGCGTAAACATGCGGGAATAATAAACATACATACACACATACATAAAATCCGATGCCATCCACTCGCGAGATTGCTTTTTTCCTTTCGTTTCTCTTTCAAGAAAATCATGTTGAAAATTTTTATGATGATATATAGTAGGGAACTAAACCAAATAAAGAAAAGTCAACTTTAGTGCACGAAATCAATTCTTACCAGCACCAGCTCTGAAGTAAATGATATCACCGTCTTCAACGACATAGTCTTTACCCTTTTGCATCAACTTACCAGCGGCCTTGATGGCAGAATCGTCCTTATATTCGAAGACATCTTCACATTTCATAACTTGAGCCAAAATAAAGGTATTCATTAAATCGTTATGAATAACACCAGCAGCTTGTGGAGCTTTAGTACCTCTTCTGATGGTCCATTCACGAACTTCATCTGGACCGCAGGTGAAAAAGGAAATCAAATCTAACTTTTGTCTCATGGTAGTGATAATCTTTGGCAAGGCAGATATTGTCTGCAGTTTCTTCAATTCTTCTTCAGCATCTTCTGGGGACATATGAGATAGTCTTTCTTCTAGAGAAACACTGAATGGAATGATCAAGTCACCTGGAGAGTACTTGTCTACCCATTCCTTGATTCTTAGCAGATGCTTGTTTTTCTTTCTGATGTAATCTCTTTCAGATAAATTAATCAAATAGATACATGGCTTAGCAGTCAACAAGAACATGGAGTTGATAATTTCAACTTCTTTTGAAGTCCAGGAGTGATTAGCAACTCTTTGACCACTCTCTAGCAATTTAATGATTTTCGTAATCAAATCCATTTCTTCCTTCTTTTGTTTGACTTCCAAAGATTGACCACCTCTTTTGGCAATCTTTTCAGCACCTTCCAAAGCCTTTTGTGCGAATTCAATATCTTTCAATCTTAGTTCTTGGTTAATAATTTCTAAATCACGAACTGGATCAACGTCACCCTCAACGTGGATAATTTCAGCATCATCGAAACAACGAACGACTTGGTAGATAGAATCGACTGATCTGATGTGAGACAAGAAAGCATTACCCAAACCTTCACCAGCAGAGGCACCCTTAGTCAAACCAGCAATATCGTAAACGGTCAAATGAGCTGGAACTTCCGAAGCTGTCTTCTTGTAGATTTCACACAACTTATCAAATCTTGGAGATGGGACAATAACACGGGCTTCTTCTGGATCAATGGTAGCGAATGGATAGTTAGCTGGGTTACCCAATGGACATCTAGTGATGGCTTGGAAAAAGGTAGACTTACCAACATTGGCCAAACCGACAATACCGGCTTTCAAGTTATTACCTGGACGACCCAATAAGACCTTTTTTTCTTCGACTTGCTTCTTTGGAGGCATGTTTTACAGTGCTATTTATTTGATTGTTTTTACGGATACTAGAAGTAACACAAAAAGCTAAAAAAGGCAAAATGCAATAAAAAATTAGTACTAATTATCAACTGAATACACTACTAAATACGATTTCTCGCAACGAAAGGTATGAGAGAGAAGACGTAAGTTGACTTTCACTGCATCCTTCCTTTTGGGTCATAAAATCGCTGGGATGGCCCTTGAAAAAATTTTTTCAGTGAAAAAAAAAAGAATTTTCGAGAAAAAAAAAAATTAGGAATTGTGCGTGGTCATTCAATACGGAGAATTAAGTAACACGCAACAACTGCATTCTGTCTTAGTTGTCTCAAGGCAAATTGGCACCAACAATATGAACTTGTTGTAAAGCTCAACTCCAAAAAAGGGAAACTACTCAGATTTGTTTTCTCCAGTTTAACAGGCGTATCTTCTGCAAATCTACTACGTTTCCTACCGAAGACTTCGCTCTACGAGAATTCTTAGGTTTCTACGAGTTACGCGCCCTTCTTCGAACGCCATTCTCAGGAAAAATTGCATTTACGTAATCTTTTGTTCTAATTGATATAATGGCTATTTATACGTAATATCATGCTTAAGAACCAAGAAAGCCAATAATGGCATTCGGAGGAAGCAATCAGTGAGGAAAATCCGTTGATTAAGCTAGATATTTCTATATCTAGTAGATCTTGTCAAGTTGAAGTAGTGAATAGGACTCCTGTATTGCTGTTGTGATGTTTTTTTTATAGTACAGTAGTTGTATAACTTATCGTTGGTATTAACTACCGTTTGTTTATACATCATGCTCATTATCTCGTCCTGACTAATGTGAAAGGATCGATATATACATTGAAGGGTCGACGTCCCCTTTTATTAGGTCCCACGAAGATAGCACTGGCATATATTTTTTAATGTCTTGGTATATATTATATAGCAACTATACTCGATGTCATAAAGAGGAATATTATCTTTGGTGGTTGTCTAACTCTGTGCAATGCTAAGGCCCTTACCATTCTAAAACAACCATTTTTTTCTTCCCCTTCCCAGTTATACCTTTTTTGACTAGTTCTAATAACTGTTCGTCAGTAGTAGTGTTAGTATTCCAGGTAAGAGTTTCAATTTCATCTCTTGGTGAAATAATGTGACCATAATTATACATTTTGATAAAATCACTGATGGTGTCAATCTTGCTTTGGGGGTTTTTTTTGTTCTTTTCAGTCACCCAGTATCCTTTGGATGTCAAGCCTTTGAAAATGTGTAGAGATGTTGGTAAAGTTACAGGTTGTTTTGACATTCCTCCATAAGTGAGCATCAAAGCATTATTTTCCAACTTACGTGCTATTGATGCACTGGATTTACCTCCAACAGAATTCAAGGCAAGCCTCACCCTTGCATTTTCACCCAAAATCTTGGACAATACTTCTTTGGCAAAAGTCTTGTCGTTGTTTTGCGATTCGGAAATAACCTTCGTAGCACCATACTTATCCTCCAAAACTTTTGCTACCTCATCAAAATTATCACGGTCACGTATAACACTTAATGTTTTGATCCCTTTAGCTTTTGCTACTTGCGTAACTATTTTTGATACACTAGATGTACCGGCATTTTGGATAATCCATTCATTACCGTTACTGTTCCAGTCGATATAGTCTGATACTAATTGGAAACCGGTACAACCATTAACAGATACAGTTGCCGCAGAAAACAGATCCAAATCATTTACCTTGATTAAATCAGAACTACTAGAGAAAACTCTATAATTGGACCAAGTCCCTTGATTTGCCTGCAATGGGATAACTCGGTCACCCAATTTCAAATCTCCCTTGGAACTTCCCGAATGTAAAGAAACAACTTCAAAGACACCCTCATTACCGGCGATAGCGGCTGGCTCATCTGTGGAGTAATCGTATGTCTTTTCTGGACGAGACGGGTATACTCCTTGCAACTGATTGATATCCGAAGGGTTTATGGGAAAGGCCAAAGTTTTTAACACAATTGATTGAGATAAATCTTGTTTAGGCGTATAATTTTTCACTGACAAAACCTTGGTACAATCCTCAACTTCATGAGTTGAATAGATGAGCGATTTGAAGTGCTTGGGAATCTGATGAGCTGAGGACGACATGTAACGTTTGAATGTGGGAAGCATCTTGTTATATCAAATGTAATTGGCAGATTATGAACCTTCTTAAATGACAATGTACGTTTGTAATCTCCAATTTCTTTAGCCATGGAAACAACCCCTGGGTACACCACTCGTGCGTCCCTTGGAGGAGAACCACTCTTTTAAGGTAAAAAAAAAAAGCACCGGCGGGGTCCAATAATGATAATAATACCATAAATAAGGAAGATGGTATCACCGATTGGTCCAGAAGTATTATCCATACAGTTGTTTTTAATATTATTACATACATTATATATTAAAAATGTGTTTCGTAACCCTAAAGCAAAACAAAGTATATACAGTGACACAGATCCTTTAAACATCAAAAAAACAAAAAAAAAATAAGTCAGTGCAGATCCGAGCCTTCTCTCTTAATCTATCTAACTTTTAATTCAAAAGTACTTCTCCAAATAGCTACCACTTGCTTTATAACTAAATCCCTTGAACATATCCGGGGACTTGCTCACCGAATTGATATTAATCGGCTTGCTATCCGTATAGGTTTCCTCATATGACATAGAAGTAAATTCTGTGTCAAAATTTTCCGCTAGTTCCAAATCCGTAATAACTGGAACAATTGGGCCTAGAGTGGTTTTTTGCAATTGTCCAGATTCTAATAACTTCCAGTCTATTTTTCTAAAGATAAAATGTTCAGTGAAAAGACTAGTTCTTGCAGCCCCTGATTTCTTCTTCTTAGACTTAGTAGGCTTATTATTAGCCCCGGTTTTGGCCCAGTATTTGTCAACATTCCACCTTTTGGCAGTTTCCTTCTTCAACAGCGCGTTTAATATATCTTTCATTCCCTCGCTCAGATAAAATGGAATTTTGGGGCCTTGCTTGTTTTGTTGAATCTTATTAATGATCACCTTATGATTGCTACCAGTATATGGAGGCTTACCTACTAACATGTCATACAACAGACATCCCAAAGAATACCAATCACAATTCTGACTGTAAGCTTTACCTAATAATATTTCAGGCGCACAGTATTCAGGCGTACCGATAATCGAGTATAGGGCATTGACGTTCTCTGGATCCTCCTCATCAACCGCGGAATCATTAGCACTTTTTTTACTCAGACCAAAATCTGTCAATACTAAATGTCCACGTTGATTCAATAAACAGTTTTCAGGTTTTAAATCTCTATAGACAACACCTTTCGTATGCAAAAATCTCAAGGCACAGCTGATTTCTGCCGCGTAAAACGAAACTGTCGTCTCATCTAGGGTCCCGTGTTCCTTCAAGTGGTAAAATAGTTCACCGCCAGGGATATATTGTAGCAGTAAATATAACTTTGAGTTATCGTGAAAAGAATAAAATAACTTGACAATGTTTGGATGTTCTATTTCAGATAGAATAGACCGTTCGGCAAATGTTCTCTCAAGCCTCTTTGATAATCCATCGTCATTATCGTTGTTATTACCATCATTTTTATCTTCGTCTTCTCTCTTGGAATCTGTGGCTGTTTGAGAAATTAAAATTTCTGCTTTCCGTAATTGCTTCATAGCATACAGCTTGGATGTATTGACGTCCTTAACAAGAAGAACTTTACCGTAGGCACCTTGGCCTAGGACTCTCACGGGCTTAAAATCGTGCAGGTTCCTTGATAATTCATTTTCTCCAATATTAGAGGAAATAATGTCCTGAGGTGTTATGGATAGTCTATTCGTATTAGTTGGCATTGCGTCCGAACCTGTAATAGAAAATCTTCTCGTATTTGGTGGAGTGAGAATAGGGAATTTGGAATAAGCTGAGGACCTTCTTCTCATCCTATGTGCAGGACTCATGCCATTTAGCGGAATCGCATTTGAATGAACCGAGAGGTGATTTATACTCTCCTCATATGTGATGGAGCTGCCTTGTTCATGATTGATATCATCGTATATTGCCGAGGAATAATCTACTTTAATGTCATTCTTTTTATCATCTAGTGACACACGATGAAGTTCTTCATCTAGTGAGAAAATCATCCTAATTACTGCCAACAGTATGCTCAGCTAGATTGGTTGATGAAAAATCTTATCATAGGGCACCTTCCAGGTTAAAGATCTACTTACTATTAGTCAGTACGTCCTTTTTTCATTTTTTTATAATTTTTTTTTTTTTTTTTTTTTCCTCTCAATATTTTAGAAGTAACATGACAGAGCAACACGTTTATTTTCCTACATATAGTCATAAGTATAAAAACGAGCGAGAAATTTTGTTAAAGAATTGATATCATATTTTATAATTTACATAAACTAAATAGGGAAAGAGTAGTATAGCGTGCATAAGTTTGAAAAAAAAAAACTATTCATACACTCATATATACTTTTATATGGTCTTTTTTATATTCAAGAGTGATTGGTCAATGATTTCTTGGTCACATTAAAGATGTCAGCCAACTTTTCAAAATTCTTCGCTGATATTATACCTTTTTTAGATAGGAATCTAATCAAGATATCAATCAATTCTATAATCTGCTTGTCGTTCAGGTTCATTAAAATAGTGGATAAAACTGTATCTACTGTTATTCTGTGTTCGCTGATGAATGTTTCATAGTACAAATTGGCAAAAGAACCCATTATGAATTGGCAATCAACCCTGTCTGTGATACCACCATGGCCTGGGATGGAGTGGCCAAAGTCTTTAACTTTAAAAGTTCTCTTTAGACCAGATGCGAAAAAGCCTCCAAATGGCGCAAATAATGATGCAAAGGTAGCTAAGTTTAAAGCATGGAAATAAATTGGTTTTACTGTAATTGAATTGATTTGAACTTTATCGAAAAAGATGGGTGGAAGTCTGTAAACTTGTGGAAGGAAAACTGGGTTTAGTTCACATGTCAAATTAGAGAAAAAATTGGTATGGAGATCTTCAACAGGGCACGTCAAGTAAGTATAAGGGCTCAGAATCCTTGTTAATATAATACTAGCTAGAGCAGTGAAAAACCAGGCACCAAGGAAACCTTCTAAAGTTTTCTTGGGCGAGATTTCTATTAGTTTAGTCTTACCGAATGTAATGCCGCACAGGTAGGCGAAGATATCATTAACAATTACCAACCCGCATGGTAATAAGAACCAGAATAGCCCATTGAGCACGTTTTTGATGATCAAATGAGCCTGAAATACTACCAGAAGAAGAACCATATGAGTAACGCACAATGATCCGAACTGGAATTTCAAAAATCCCTTTCTTAAACTACAAACGAACAAAACAAATCCCATAAGATAGAGACAATAGCAGATAAACTTATGATTTGTTACGATAAAGTTCAATACAGGATACTCGTAAAAAGTAGCTTGGAAAAACTTGAAGAGTGATTTCCCATCTAAGTAATAGATAGTGGTGAAGAGAAGGTACCAGTTCAACGTCTTTGTCAATGGCAAATTCTTTTCGCGACCAGATGCACTTGTTACGGCAATACACTCTTTAAAAGTAGCAATTTGGCAGCCCAAAATCAGCACTATACACCATGCATGACCCGATGCTAAGGTGATGAAGAAACCACTGATCATAACAAACGTCCAAACTGTTCTAATGAAAAAGTTGTATTTCCTGCTTTCCTTTGTAGCAGCAGTGCTTTCCTTGGTCACCGGCGTGACGGATTCGCTGGCGTCCTTGTGGAGTTCTTCTTGCAATTTATCAATCGCCTTTGAGGTGGCGTCAGTAACCGACTCCACAATCTCCTTGCTCGTACCATGTGGTTTCATCTCAGGGTTGTCAGACATTTTAGGTATATGGAAGTGGAACAGTTAAGTATGACAGGTTCGCTGTTTGGGAAGATACTTGGCAAGAAGTGCGTCTTCACAATCTGGCTTACACTAAATAACAATATTGATGAATGCTCCCCCATGCTGTTTACAGTTCTCGATTGTTACACTTTTCACATGTCATCCCATCTGAAAAATTTTCAAGAAGGGTATCCGTTGATAATGACTGTCAAATACATAGCGATATAGTACCAATATACAGTGCCTGAAAACGCCTGGAATAAGCCAAAGCGATCAAGGTGGAGCTCCTGCAGATTGGTTTAGAAAGTAGTGTATTGATAGTTATTTACATGGGCGTTTGTTTATGATTCTTTGTGCCTAATATATCCACGTTCTCCGTTGAATTCTGAGATGTATTGCATCAAAATAGCGAAAAACGAGCAATAAATATCAGAAAATCAAATGAAGTATACTCGATGAAGGCAGCTGAGATGAGGTGGCAGATACAATAAGAAAGATTTGTTGCCATATATAATAGCAATTAAAAAATAAATTTGAAAGAGTGAGATGTCCGTAACTTTTAAGGACGATGTTCATCGGATTCTGAAGTTTGTTGCTAATTGCAATGGCAGGTTTGAAGATTCCAAATGTGATATAAGAGAATCGCCTCTCGGTGGATTGGGTGTCTTTGCAAAGACTGATATTGCAGAAGGAGAGTCAATATTGACGTTGAACAAATCCTCGATTTTTTCTGCATCTAACAGCTCCATTGCCAATTTGTTATGTGACAGTAGCATCGATGGAATGTTAGCTCTAAACATCGCATTCATTTACGAAACTACAGTTTTCAGAAATTCTAGTCATTGGTACCCATTTCTGCGAACTATCCGAATTCGTGATGACGAAGGGCACTTAAACCTGCCGCCAAGCTTTTGGCATGCGGATGCTAAGCGACTTTTAAAAGGAACCAGTTTCGATACCTTATTCGATTCGTTGACACCAGAAGAAGAAATCATGGAAGGATTTGAAATTGCTGTGGATTTGGCACACAAATGGAACGACGAGTTTGGGTTGGAAATTCCAAAAGGCTTCCTAGACGTTAGTGAGGAGAATCATGAAGAAGATTACAATTTGAAATTAGAAAAGTTTATATCGGTGGCATATACTTTATCATCAAGAGGATTTGAAATTGACGCGTACCATGAGACAGCTTTGGTGCCCATCGCAGACCTGTTCAATCACCATGTTTCCGACCCGGATTTAAAATTTGTATCGCTATATGATGTGTGCGATAAATGTGGTGAACCAGGCATGTGTAAACATCTCATAGCTGAGGAATACTTGGAAGCAGAAAATCTAGACAAAAACATGCCCAAAGTCGCAAGTATGGAGACTCGTGTCATCGATGAAGACTTAATCAAAAGTTTAGAAAATGATTTAGAGAAAGAACACTCTAACGTTACGGCAAACATCGAGGATGATGATGGCGGTATTGAAAACCCTGACGAATGTGTCGATTTAGTGTTAAAGAATGACGTCGCACAAGGCCAAGAAATATTTAATTCCTATGGTGAGCTCTCAAACGTCTTTTTGTTGGCCAGATATGGTTTCACCGTACCTGAGAATCAGTATGATATTGTTCATTTAGGACCTGATTTTATGAAAATCTTAAAGAAAGAAGAAAAATATCAAGAAAAAGTCAAGTGGTGGAGCCAAGTCGGTCATGGCTTGTTTTCAGCATGGTATGCTCAAATGCGCCAAGAAGATGAAGAAGACGAAGACGGTCAAGCAAAATCAGACAATCTGTCTGACGATATAGAGAGCGAAGAGGAAGAGGAAGAGGGTGATGACAGCTTGGAATCATGGCTTTCCCAGCTTTACATAGACTCAAGTGGCGAGCCTTCACCCTCAACGTGGGCCTTAGCTAACCTTTTGACTTTAACGGCCGTTCAATGGGAATCATTGTTTTCCAAAAAGGCCACTCCTCACATCAGTGATTCTATAGTTAACGAAGAAAAGCTGCCCTTCCTGGCCAAAAAAGACAATCCCCATTCCAAGAAACTGCTTTCCAAATTACTTAAGGAAAAGCAACTACCTTGCATAAAAGGCGACAACTCGTCAAAGATAACAAGTGCTACTAAAAGCATGCTCCAAAATGCTCGAACACTTGTACAATCGGAGCATAATATCTTAGATAGATGTCTCAAGAGACTATCCTAAATAATATTGAATATGCACTTTTACTATATTAATATCACGTCACACGACGCACAGTGAGAAGTGAAAAATTTTTTTTCAATCTGAAAAAAAAAAAAAAAAAAAAATTTATAAAAA
>OBMA010001362.1_pt1 | contig 14891 bp, 14 predicted proteins | sample 1539141 | NCBI WGS metagenome assembly OBMA01 (sample SAMEA3991484, study PRJEB22521) | metagenome | biome: anthropogenic terrestrial biome; feature: sewage plant; material: raw primary sludge | place: Sweden | collected 2012-09-26 | reverse complement strand
GGCCAACACAATTTAGTTATGTTCCGTCAAAATCGAGATCATCTTGAGTTAATCAATGTTACTAAAAATGAAATGATGCTCGATAAGCCGATCGGTAATCATGATTCAAAACAACCTGAATCTACGGCATTACAGGTTTATATGGAGGTTAAAGAAAAGTTAAATAACCTTGAAAATAAAATTTTAATGAAAGTAGATGAACAGCTATCAAATAAACCTAAAGCGCCTGAAGTGAAAGGAGATAGTAAGGCTGAAGTATCTCAATTTCAAAGCAAAGCCCCAGAGCTAGATAAACACCAAATCATTAAAGAAGTCCGAATACAGCTAAAGCAAGAGGGGAAATTGGGTGCTGATTTTGCTAAGTCAGCTAATGGGCTATCAGTTGCTCATGGTGACTATATCAAGCTCAATGAAGCATACAGTCAAAAAGATGGTTTATTTAAAACCACTAATTTACCTAAAGACGCTGAAATTAAAATCACAGGTCACACAACTAAAAAAGGTGAAACCTATGCAACAGGCGTTCATAACAATTCAAATGTAGAGTTAAAAATCAGAAGTGTTGAAGCCCGCTATGGTGATCAATATGTGAAACGCTATGAAACCAATCCTGAAGTAAAACAGGCTGTAGATCAGAGAGTGATAACACAGCAAACAACATTTAAATCTTTATCTGCTTCAAGGGTACAGGAGTTAAGCCAGTCAAGCCCAAAGCAGGATAAGCCCACTTCAGGCATGAAATTTTAATATTTCTTTCGCCAGTCATAGGGGTTAATCGGGTTAGGACTTTTCCATAACCCGATTTTTTTTGATCGAGCATTATTCTCTAAATCTATGTATGTTCTATCAGGAAGATTGTAGCGATATGCCCAAGCGTAGCCACTGGCGACCATTGCTTTATTCACATTTAATTTATTCAAGTACAGCTCACCAAGAAACCTACCATTGTTATCAGTTCCATGCTCTTTAACGAGTACCGTTTTGTTTAAGACCATAGACATTAAATATTGTTTCGATTGTTGACCATAAGGCTGTGTAGGCGAATTTTTAGCATTATTGGCAACTTCAGGGGCATCTATGAATGACAGTCTAACCCGCCATTTAGTGTTGTTTGGTTTTGTGATACTCACAGTATCACCGTCTAAAACGTAAGTGACTTTGCCGTAATAATCAGCGTGACAGTATGCTGAAAACAAAAAAAGGGTAATACAAAAAAGCTTATTCATTTTGGTTCACCATAAAACCGTTTTAGCACGTATGGACTTGCAACTTCATTGCTTGGTCCATACGTGCTAAAACTCTTACTGTGAAAAATCATATCCCGATGCTTGGTCAAAACTGCAAGTATGCAGTCTTAACCAGGCATCTACTTTATTGAATGATTTAAGTGGGTTATGAGTGCGAGGAAATTGTCAAAAAGGTCAATCAGTAGTTTGGATTCTTTTGGCGTAAAATCTTCAATTCTTCTTTGCTAATCGCTTCGTTATTAACGATCTTGCTTTCAATTGAGTTGATTTTATCGTTTGAATTTACAGCCTTAATATAGTCAAGATCGGCTTGACTAAGCTCAGGCATAATTTCACTGGCTTGATAAATCACTACAGGTTCTTTGACTGATTCAGATTGGATCTCTTTTACTACTTTTTTAGCTTCAGGCGCTTTTGAAGTTGTTTGTGTAGTTGTGACTGTATTAATTAAAGGGCTTTCAGGTACTTTAGAAACAGATACAGTTTTTCCGTCTTTTTTAACCTCTATTTCGCCTTTTTTAGTGGTCAGTGATGTATGACTAGCCTCTATAGCAACTGGCGTTTCTGTGCCATTCTGTGCTGTTTCAGCGTATGTATTGAAAGCGATTAAGGCTAATACAGGGATTATGATTTTTTTCATAGATAATCCTAAAATTTAGACAAAAAAAAGCTAACAACCTGAATTGTTAGCTTGTGATGAAATTAGTTACCAAACCACGATTTAAAGCTTTGCGTACTGGTCACACCGCTTGAAGCATTGTTAGATGCAAGGTTAGTTTGAACAGCCGACAATTTAGCACCAATCGAGTTGATATAACCTTGTTCAATAGCAATGGCATTTGCTAAGTCTTGGGCTTCTTTAATATTGCGGGTCGAGTTAATTTTGTTCTTCAGTGTGGTTAAGTTTGCTACATGCTCATTTAAAGCATTATAGGAAGCATCACTGAAAGCAAAGCCAGTCTTAACCGTGTTGTAATTTCGCTTGTATTGATCATTGCCTAGCAATTGATTCATACCATCTGAACCAATGGTAGTAAGCACTTTGTCATAAGCCTTTTGAGCATTACCAAATGAGCCAGTCTTTTGATTGGCTACTACGTCTTGCCAAGAGCCTGAAACAACGTCTTGCACATTCTTAACGCCTGAAGTTCCGATACCAGTATTACCAGTCGTACTTTCATATTGTTTCTTCATGATCTCGTATTGCTGTTGCATTTGAACCAATTGCTTGACCATATTTGCAACGGCTGTCGGGTCGAATACAACGTCCCAAGCGTTTGCTGTGTTGGCAGTAAAGGCTAAAGCAAAAGCTACAGCCGACATTTTTATTTTATTCATTTTCATGATTTCACCCTTTCGTTAAATTCGTGTACCCACTGGGAGTAGGTCAAGTTTTCATCTTTACTCAATATTTCCTCAAGAATATTGTGTCTTAACTCATTGCCTGAAAGTATTGGGATAATTTCAGACATATTGCTTAAATCTAATTTGCTAATAACTGAATCATGCGAGTTTTTAATCATAAATTGGCGTAAATAAGGCGGTGTATTCACAACCCAATCAAATTCTGCTTGAGTACAGCCTAAGCCATTATTTTTCTCATTACCCATATATGTAGCGACATTCGCTTTATCATTTGGCAATAGAATTGATGTTTTAAACTGCCCGATCAGATCGTCATCTCTTGTAATGACTTCAGGCGTTGGCGTAACAAAGATCATCATACCGTTACGTCTACGGTACGTGGTTAGCATGATTTTAAGCCATGCTAAGTTAATCGGATTGCTGATATATCTTTGACCTTCTTCGACAACAACAATAAAGGGCTTGCCCTCAGACATGGATATATCAATTTGATGGAAGATATACATAGACATAGCGCCTAACACCACATCATTATCAATGACATTTTTCATTTCATAGCCGAAAATTCGAGCGCCATCAATTGAGAAATTGTCACTTTCATTGTCAAAAATATTGGCATAAACCCCATCATTAACCCATTTTGACATGCGTTCAGCCATGTTGTTATCTTCAGCCATACCAAACAAGCCAATAAAGTTTCTAAGCCGTCTAAGGTGCTTTTCATAGCTATAAACAGCATCTACAACGTCTTTGATCTTGTTTTCTTCAGCAGTGCTTAAAGGCTTTGGATTACCATTATCGTTGTAGTCTTGAGCCATAAAAGAAAATAGATTTCTTAGAAACAAACGGTTTTGTTCCGTGTCATCTAACTGCAATGGATTCCAACCAGTTTTAACCATTTCACTTAAAACAGTATGTCGCCCGCCCATGCTTTTAATCCAAACTGAAGCTGAATATTCAAAATCAAAATGAAAAATATAAGGCTTAAACTTATCTGAAGCAGTCAAAAGCGTATTAATTACAGTAGTCTTACCGCCACCAGTACCAGTCGTGATACGAGTATGACCTACATCATGTTCATGGAAATTGAAGTAGTAAGGCGTATTACTTGTCGTTTTAAGCTGAATGACATTCTCACCCCAATGGTTGCCATCTTTTTTGCCAGTAGAACTATTGTGCATACTGGCAAAGCCCGCAAAGTTAGTCGTGTTAATAGTTGCGGGTCTTTGGAGTAAGTGATAGTTGCCAATCAACATAGAGTAAAAAGTAGGTTCAGAAATTAAATCTTCTTTTTTAGGTATCATGTGATTGCGCTGAAATGCCCCGCTAGTTTTCTGCATTGCTTCTTTAAATTCAGATGGGGTCTTAGAGGTAACTAAAACATTTAATGAATAAATGCCGTTTAAGATACGCCCTGAAGCTAAGTCATCAATGGCAACATTAATCGCTTCAATTTGAGATTCTGACTTGTCTTGAGCATTTTTTAATTGGTTCTGACGAGTTGTACTCATGCTGATAGATTTACGTCTGTCCATCATCATGAAAGTTTGAGAAATAATTAAAGGATGATCAACTTTTAGAAATTCATCTAACATGGTGTGATCGCTACCCTCTGGATAGCTAGGAGTAGGCAAACTATAGATTGCCCCTGCCGTTAATTCACCGCTTGGGTGATAGAATTTAATAGTTCCATCAGGCGCAAAAACTCTACGTGTATAGCCTAAGTAGTTTCTGATTTCAGTTGGATGAAGTGGAATTTCTGCTTTTTCTAAGTTTAATAAATAACCGAGAAAATTCACTGTTTCAGAATACAAAACGCTATCTTTTGAATAAGTGCCTAGCTGTCTTGGGTTCGCATCTTGCAGATACTCTTTAAACATACTTACTGCATTATTTAATTCGGCAATCATTTGTTCTTCATTATCACTTCTGAAAAACAGATTTTTAAGACGAGTTAAAGGCGGGTCACTTGGGTTAGATTTTCGGACAAGCAACGACACATAAATATCATTTTGAAACATGCGTTCATTAGATAGTTTTTCATAATATTTTTGGTTAAAACTATCTGAAAATTCATTGCCATTTGCAGGCGGTATTTCGGTTTTAACTTCGTGACGATCATAATAAACGCTAACAACAAAACGAGAGCCAAGTTGTTTAAACATATCTGCACGATATTTTTTTAAAGTCTTTAATTGAGCATAGCTTTTAGTTTCATACGGAAAGCCAGTAATTTTTAAAACCGTAAAAATATCACCATTAACTAGCTTAATATCATGTTCATTGATTGGGCTTAGATAAGGTAAATTATTGATTTCCATTTGTTCAGCACCCGCTAATTTCTTTTGACTATATTCAATATTTTTATCGTCAGCTTTTGCGTGAGAATCAAAACTATAGCCACCAAAAACTTTAGTTCGCTGAAGTCTACGTTTGATCGAAAACCATAAATATTGAATCCCTCTATCTTCTTGGTAGGTCACTACAACCAACAATAAATAGATTATTCCCGATATTATTAATCCTAATTTTAGGTTGCCAATTAGTGCTAAAAAGCACGTAGCAAAACCACAAATTAGGAAAAAGTAAGTGAAAATATCTACAGGTATATTTGCCACCCTTGCAGTTCGGGCAAGACCCGCAAACAGCAAGTCTTTTTCTTCGTTTTTTTCAGTGGTTTTGCTCATGGCTCACCTATTTAGTTAAAGAAGAAATTACCAAGATCAGGGGCAACGAAAACAAGGATACCTGCAACGATTAAGCCGATACCCCAACGCTTAACTTTCTCACTACCACCGCCAAGCATTGTGATTGCCAAACAAATAACACCAGTCACGAAAGCGACTGCTGCGATAATGACTAATTCATCATTAAATTGGTTAAGCTTTTGAGCAAATTTTTGACCAAACGCAGCATTTGCCAATTGAGCATAAAAAACAGCAAATAAGACAATTGCGTATTGCTTAGGATTGAGTTTATTTAAAAGATTCATGATCTATTCCTTAAAATACTTGGACGTATTGCCCTTTGTTAAGAGTTTGAACAAACGATGCTTGTTGCACGTTTGGTTGATTGCTTGGTTGATTATTTACACGCAGGCGCACAGGTTCAGATTGTGCTGAATAGCTATTGTTTTCTGTACTTTGATTTTGACTTGCGGAGTATTGCGGGTACTGATTTTGTTGCCATGAAGCGAGAACTAGAATGTCACTTTTTCGACTGGCTTCAGTAGGGTTATTATTTGCAGTGTAAGTTTTAAATGAACCACCCCCATTTAGTGTTTGGTATTTACTGGATACAAGGCGTACATAGTTTTGTGTTTCACGGTAAGGGGGAATACCTCCAAACTTTTCAACTGCCCCATGCCCTGCATTGTATCCAGCAATCATTTTTGTAAGATCACCATTAAATCTTTTATTCAGGAAAGCGAGATAACGAGTACCCGCAATAATAGACTGTTCAGGTTCATATAATCGGCTAGGGTCTACACCCATTAAACGAGCTGTAGAGGGAATGACTTGCATCAAACCCCTAGCATCTTTATGTGATCGAGCATTTGGCTTAAAGGCGCTTTCTCTTGCCATAATTGCCGTTACTAAATTAGGGTCTAAACCATTGGCTACAGAATGTTTGTGAATAAGATCATCATAAGGTGACGCATATACAAACAGTGGCGTACTGCAAGCTAAACCGATTATAAGTTTTTTAAACATTGTCATTATTCCTTATAGAGTTATAACAGTATAACTCTACTAGCTTAATCAATAAATGGTCTATTTGAAAATTTATGTTTCTCTTTAAAGAACTGGTCTAAAGCGATAAGATAAATTAAGTTTTTGGTAAGTCTGCGGTTCTTAAATTCTTCAGGAACTTTTAATTCACCACGCTTATATCTCAAAAAATGTTCGTCCATTTCTGCGAAAAATTCATCACTTACAAAAGTTGTTCACGTTTCATAACTTGTCCCTAAAATTTCTACACAGCTAAAAAAGAATCCGAAACTTTAGCATAGGTGCGGTATTTCATCGTTACTAAAGTTGGCGGGTAATGTCCTGAAAACTTCATATAAAAGTGCAGAGGTTTAAGACTGCTTATTTCTTCAGCTTTAACTACATTTTCTTTTTCTTTTACAAGTTCAGGTCTTGAATCTTTATTTGCAGATTTCATTTTCCTTAATACTTCAATTGCACCGAAAGCTTTTTCATATTCTTGGGGTGTATAAGTGTCTTGAGAGTTGACAGCACAGACACCAAAAGAAGAAAAACAACCACGTAGCGTAATAGAGAATTTTTCTCCATAGATCGTGATTAATTGAGCCAGACTTTGAATGCCTGCTAAAGCAATAAGTCTATGTTTACGTCCTTTAGTTAATACTGCTTCGAGATACGATAAACGGTTCAAAGAGCCGAGTTCATCTAGGCAGAATATAAAATCAGAATAGTTATCAAAGTCAGATAATAAAGAACTACAAATAACGTCAGTCGCACAGCTAACTAATGGTTGCAATGCTGTTAATTGATCTTCACGCCAAGTAATAAAAATATTGCCAGTACCATGCTTTAAATAATCCCTAAACGAAAAATCACCAATTTTAGAATGAGTGTGAGGGCTTAAATATGTAGTAACAATACTGCGTAAAGTACCGACTAATTCAGAGTTGCCAAGTAAGCTGTAAGCTTGAGTACCTACTAAAAACTCTTTGAGTTTATCGTCACTTGAAATTAATAAAATTTCTAAAAATTGTTGTGTCTGCTGTTCTCTAGTAAGTTCATCCATTTCTAAAACTTTGGTCATGGCAGACTTAACAATAGTACGAGCCATCGTATTAAAATTTTCGTGATTTGCGTCTGAAGATTTAGGAATGATTGTCATTGAATATGTTTCAATGTCATAAGAATTTTGTACTTCATTAATCACTGACCAATGGACTGATCGAGCATCGAAAGGGTTGAAAATAACATCACCTTTCTTAGCAAATAAACTTGCGTAAGTTCCGTTAGGGTCAACCACAATTAAGCGGGTTTTACTGCGAGAATCAGCAACACAAGAATCTAAAAAATCACTGATTGAAACTGACTTACCTTGACCAGTACCACCAGTTAAAAGGAAGTGTTTATATTTTAAATCTTTAGGAACAGGCATACCGCAAAAACGGATTTGGTAATCTTTTTCTTTGGTCATTCTTCTTAATTTGAATGGGCTTACTAATTGCAAGCCCCGAAGAACACGAACGTATCTTTCGCCCCCAAAAGGTGTTTTATTGTTTTGAAAATAAAACCAAGCCAAAGCACTACTAATAACCAAAGCCAACAGCAATATTAAAACGTATAAAGGCGTTTTAAACGTCAATGGAATTGCATAAAGAATAGCTTGGACTTTATGATCTTTTGGGATAATAAAAAACTTCGGTAAAAAAATAGCCCATGTTGTAATCACAGTGATTACAACAGCTAAAACAGCGTGACCGAAGATTTTTTGCGATTGATCATTCATTTTACTGTCCCCAAGAATTTTTGAACGGCTTGATGGGAAGCGACCTTATAAGAATCCATGCTTGACTGCATCATGAGCATGTTAGCTTTAAGCTTCGCTTGATTGGCTACCAACATACTGTTTTCAATAGCAAGGGCATTCGCCAAGTCTTTTGATTGCTTTAACGTATTGGTACTTACTTGAGCCAACGACTTTAGGTTTTGCATATTACAATTTACTTGTGTCCAAGCTACTTCAGCGTCTACATAAGCTGTGTTTACACGGCTTGCAGTTATGTTTTGAATCTGTGCCAATTCCTTGCTTGCATATACACCAGTATTGGTCGCAATTTGACGTTGCAATTCGTTGTAGGCGTTTTGCTCTTTAGGTGTATTGAAAATATTAGTCGGTTGAGCATCAAAGCCATTAGGCAATTCAAAGCCTGCAATTTGCATCACATTGGTAAGAAGTCCTAGCCCTGCAAGCCCTTTAGTCACACTGTCATATTGCCCTTTCAAGACTTGAATCTGCTTCATTAATTCTTGAACTTGTAGAACTGCATCGGCATTTTTTGTCGGGTCAAAAACTGTTTTACCTACGCCACCAGTTACAGGGGGAACAGGCGGTAGGTTGATAGGTGAATCAATATCAACTTGTTCTGCTTCAGGTAGCTTTACAGGCTTACATGCGCTTTGTGTTTCTAGCTTGGCTTGTATCTTCTTCTGATTACTGTTTTCTATGCCAGTCGTTGCAGGCTTGCCACCTGAAGTAGTCCCGCCTTTAATTACGTTGCCACTAAAATATGAACCAGTACCGCCATAGTTTCTATAAAACTGGGCGATCTTAGGCACATAGTCTTGCGTTTCTTTAGGCATAACTTTTTTATTACCTTTCAGATACGAACGTAAATTACCCATACCCCAGTTATAGGCATAGAGTGCATGGGGCATGTTGCCGAATTGCTGATTTAATTGCTTCAGGTAACGAGTACCCGCATTAACATTTTGTGTAGGGTCATTGGGATTGGTAACGCCCAAAGAACGAGCCGTTGCGGGCATAAGTTGCATTAAACCTTGAGCGCCTACGCCTGATTTAGCAGTATTGTTATGCGAAGATTCTTTTTGAATTACTGCATGAATTAAAAGCGGGTCATATCCATATTTAGCTGAAGCTGAAGTCACAATATCGTTGTAAGGTAAATTTGAAGCAATAGTTGCCCCGCTTAAACCTACCAGTACCAGTAGCGATAGTTTTTTTAATTTCATTTTCATTATTCCTCTACCGCAACGAGGACAGTTTAACCAGGAACTACGTTACCTGTTTAAACTTGGCCCGTTGCTATTTCATCACTTAGCCACAGCCAAACGGTTAGCTAGATCAACTAAGGTTTTATAGTGTGAGCCTTGTTCACCCATTGATAACTCATAGCACCCGCCATTTGCTTGAACTCGCATGAAGTCATGAGCTTGGCTTGTATTGTCAGAAATGGTCGGAGATACAAACAATGCTTTTGCGTTAGGGATGCTTACTGGCAATTCACCAAATAACCCCACTTCTTGCGGTACACAAGCAGGGTCAATGCTGTAATAAACTTTAAGATCGGCACATGCTTCGTTTTGGCAACTGGCATCACTTGAAAATTTATAAGTGACATAGTTCCCTTGATTGGGAGCTTCAGGCACATAAGTTAATTTATTGCTTTGAGCAAATGACTGAAGAACTTGGGTAAATGTCTGCGGTAACTGTGCTTCAGCAGACAAACTAATTAAGGCGCAAAGAGCAATAGTTGTTTTTTTCATGGCTTAGTCCTTTTTAAATTTGTATGCTTGGCTTGGGTTATCAACATCGGTCAGAGTAATAACACCGCCCTTTTGTTCCATTAAGAAAGCGTCTTGATTGTTATATTGAACAACCATTTTTTTATCTTTCTCTACAGCCGATAATGCAACATCACCCCATGAGTTTTTTAAGGTAACTTGAGTACCTTTATTGGCAACGATAAGCCCGCTACTCATGCCTTGTTCTTTCTCAAATGCTGTTTGATCAATACGATTGTATTGTCCGTCCAAGCCCTTAGATGAGCAGGCAACACTAGCTAAACTAAGCAACGCTAGAAAGATGTGTTTTTTCATTTTTGAAATCCTCATAAGCTTTAAAATAAATAGCTGAACAGCCATAACCGCCTGTTTCTGTTCTTCCAAGTTGAACAATAATGTCTACACTTTGTTTAACAAAAGATTTAACTTGGTCACTGGTTAATGTAGTGCCTGCCATAAGAACCATAAGCGTTAAACGCTCAATAGCATTAAGTGGGTCATTGGCATGTAATGTCGCAATTGAACCGCCATGCCCTGAAGAAATTAGGTTTAAATAAGTGAATGCTTCAGCACCTCGAATCTCACCCAGTAAAATGCGTTTTGGATACAAACGCAGGCAAGCTTCCATTAATGACTGTGCATCGACTTTAGCTTTACCCTGTCCACCTCTTGAATAATAAAGTTGCAACGTATTTTCATGCGGAGGGCGTAACTCCTTAGCATCTTCAATAGTGATTAGTCGTTCGCCCAGTGGTATGCAGTCATGAATAATGGAGTTAAAAAAAGTTGTTTTTCCTGAACCTGTACCCGCAGAAATAATGATATTTTTTTCATAACCCACCGCTTTACGAATGAACTCATGAAAGTTTCGGGCTTCGTATAAATCGAATAGCTCTTGATCTTTTGCAGTGATTTTTGCAAATGGTTCAACAGAATTTAAAACTTCCTCATAAGCTGAAAATGGCAGACTTAAAATACTTGGTTTACGAATAGATAAGCCGATCGACCCGCCAGTTACGGCAGGGTCACGGACAAATTGAATACGGAAAAATAAACCCACATGTTGCGGTGATGCAATTTGAGCAGAAAGCAAAGGCTGTGCTTCTGAAATTGTTTGATTGGTTTCAGTTGCAATGCCTTCGGCTAATCGCTTCAAAAGCGCATAGGTAAGGTTAGGATTCTCTTTTTTAATCATGTCCCTTGTACCTTTCATAGCAATGAAATATTCCAAAGGCTTATTAACTGAAATTTCAGTAATTTGATCATTATCAAGATCATCACCAAAAGCTTTTTTCAAATCTTCAAGTACAAGGATTGACATAATTAAGCGCCTTTCTTATTGGTTTAAAATAGTTGAAAAGTCCAAGTCTTTAGCAACTAGAACTTTAATGCGTGTGCCGTGAGCGACTGTAATAGTCGGAGGAATTGACAAGTTACGTTGTAAAACACGGTCAGCTTGATTGCCGAATGAGTTTGCAACTTCACTACGATAAGTCTGTGAAGCATTATTTTGGTCGTTACTGCTAACGCCTGCATTACTTACACCCGCACCAATGATGCTAAGTAAAGTTGCTGTTCCGAATATGCGCCCATAATGGTTGTTCACTTTACCGCCTAAGCCTGCGATACCAAGACTGTTAGTGCTTGGGCTATCGAGCATGATTTCTACGCCATTAGGTGTGATTGCACGATTCCAAACCGCCCCGATTTCTGCTTGTCCGTCATTAACAATTGATGAGTATTGACCGAATAAACGAGTACCCGCAGGCAGTAAACGATTACGTCCTTGTTCGCTATAAACATCATTAGTTACACGAGCAATAATGTTGCTTGGTAAATCGCTTTTAACAGCAGTTTCTAAAACTGCATCTACGATCTTGCCTTGTTGTATAAGCATTCTACGATCAGCGTTATAACTTGCATGAGCAATAGGCGCTTTTTGATTAGAAGTGCTTGAATCAAAACGACCACCCATAGAACCCGCAGTGCTATTTGCAATGCGTGGATTTACATTGCTTGCACCCGCTTGGTTGCCATTGGCATTAGGTTGTTGTGAAGCTTGCATACCCATAAATAACGGTGCAAGTTCAGGCGGTATGCCTGCCATTGCACTAGCATCACCATTAGGGCTAACACCGCCACCTTTACCGCCATTCTCATTAACCATGATTCCAGACTTGTAGCGGGCGTTTAAAAGCGCTTGTTCTTTAGCTATAGCATCCTGTCTAGCCTGTTCTTGTTGCATTGCTAGTTGTTGTTGCTGTTCAGCTAATTGACGCTCCATTTCGAGCTGTTCAGGGCTTTTTTCAGTAGGGTTTACAGGGTCAGGGGTAGTCGCAGTTGGGATTGGTTGCGGATTTCCGAATCCGAATCTATCCATGCCATTAAAATTACTGCCGTCCATCCCTGTTACTGGTTTAGCAACAGCACTTTCTACACCGCTTTCTACACGGCTTTCTTTGTTCTTTTGCAATTTCAGATAAACGCCAAAAATTACCAAGCCAATAATGAGGGCTAGTAAGCCACCGAACTTAACCAATTTGCCTATGTCTATATTTTTAACAGACGTTTTAGGCTTATTGTCAAAAGCATCTTGACGTTCAAAATCATCTTTACCATGTTCTTTTTTTTCATCATGGAAAACATGATTTTCAGTGCTGAAGTTATCTTGGGTTTTAAAGTCATCGTTACCCAAATTTTTATTTTCATTTGTCATTTTATTTTCCTCCAATCACTTCAGGTTTACGGAGAATACAAACGTATTCTTTGCCAAGTCGCAGAGTGAAAGCATCGTTTACTTTCTCAATCACGATTACATCCCCCTCTTGTCTTGAGTTGGTAAGTTCTTCGTATCCCTCACCATTAACCGCATAAACTGCGGGACGAGGTGAATTTTTCGCAATACGAATAAATGTGAATTGGTCATCATCACTTACGCCAAGAACTTTAATAGATTTGCTTTTAGTGGCATCCATTCCCCATTTTTGGCTTGTCATAGGCAGTTCACCTAAAGCGGGACGAGGTGCATTTTGTTGTGCCAATAAACGATTAGTTCTATTGGCATCTGCATAGTTAAAGCGCAGTACATAAACTGGTTGTGAACTATTGAATAGATTGAAGTAATAATTTCGCTTATCAGTGATTACGGTTAAGTTTGTACGGTTCATGCCTGCTTGTGGTTTTTCCGCAGGCTTGATGAATAGACGATTACCTTGTGGGATTATTTGCCATCCAATCGTGTCACCTGAAGCAACAGTTTGGATAGTTTCATTTCCAAACTCGACAGTAGTTGAAATACCAAAAGTCGTTGATAGTTCAACAACGTGGCTTTCAGAATACGGAACAACTTTAATGCGGTTATCCGTTTTCAAACCAACAGGAATTTGACGAGCAAAAGTTGGCGCTGAAGCAATGCACGTTGCTGTAAGTAAAATGCTTATAAGGGTCTTTTTCATATCCGATTACCTTATTAATTATTAGAAGTCTGTGCCACAGGCTCAGAAGCAGTGCTTGCTTCAGGTTTAGGCAATGGTTGAGTAACTGGGTTTTGAGTAACTAACGCATCATTTGATGAGTTTTGCGTTAAGTTCCAGTTCTTAAACTTCACGCCAAATGGGTTAATCCAGCGATCTTTTACGTTGAGATCGTCAAAGTTGTCAGTGATATAGTCAGCCGTCACTGTGTAGCTGTACTGGCGAATTTCAGCACCTTTAATAACGGTTGTTTTAAAGTTGGCTTGAACTTTATTGTTGCCAAGAAAGTTGACAGCAATAACTTTAGGAGTGATTGAGCCAGTTTCACCTAGTTGGTTGTAAGGTGAGTTTTGATTCATTCCGCTAACTTCATTTTCAAAGTCGGTACGATCTTGGCTATCTAAGAAAATAGAAGCTTTGCTGTACTGTGCAGAAAGTTGGTCTTTACCAACTTTGCCGTAATAGCCATAGCGATTGCTGATAGTGTCCCAAAAGTAGGAGGTCACTAATTTTTCAATAAGTTTAGGGTCAGTAGTTGAATCAAACTTTTCTACACTGGTCATAATTCCAGTTTCAGAATCAATTACAGCAATCATAGGAACTGGTTGTTTTAAAGGTGTTAATCCTTTAATTGCGATACCTTGAGCAACATTACCTATACCTAGAACGGTCGCTAAACCAAGAACCCAAATAGTGATTTTACCGTTACGATTTTCAGACTTTTTAGTATTGTCTTGAATCTCTTTAATTTGAGCGTCTAACTGCGCTTTTTCTTGTGGTGTCATTAGCGTTTACCTCCACGACCAAAACTTTTAACCATATTGGTGCCTGAACTGGTGATACTTGAAGTCGCACTGGTTGAAGCTTCAAAGCCACTGCCGACCAAAGAAATTGCAATCTTTGGAACAAGCCAAAACAGCCCAATAACAACGATCAAAACAATTACCATGATGAAAGCCCCAGTAAACGTACTGCCGTTTTCATTAAGGTTTTGAATGCCTGCGACAACTGAAGTAAGCACTAAGTCACAGCTCACAATCAGCAAAAGAAGAACAACAAGAGGGGTTAAAATTGCTTGTAGCCAGTTTGTGGCATATCTGCGAGTTGCAGGGAACATTGCACATGCAAGAAAAATCGGTGCAACTGCGATTAGAATGCCAATAATGACTTTACAGATAATCCAAATTAAGAAGAATAAACCGCAGACAACGCAGGCTAAACCAAAAATCAAGCTATAGATCAGGACAAAGAAGAAGCCCGAAACGACATTGGTAATACCTGTATCAATGTTATTAAAAGCTAATGCGATAGATTCAAAGATAATAGATACAAAAGACTGCAATGTTGTTTTTGAATCTGTACCTGTCATTTCAGTAATCAGGTTCGGTACATCATCGAGGAATACTTCAGCAACGTATGGAAAGAAAGCATCCCATGAAAATACGATTGACCAAATCAACAGCATAATAACGAAAGTGGCTATCACACCCTGAATTTCTACAGCCATGCCTAGCATC
>OBMA010001361.1_pt1 | contig 14917 bp, 12 predicted proteins | sample 1539141 | NCBI WGS metagenome assembly OBMA01 (sample SAMEA3991484, study PRJEB22521) | metagenome | biome: anthropogenic terrestrial biome; feature: sewage plant; material: raw primary sludge | place: Sweden | collected 2012-09-26 | reverse complement strand
ATGCCGTTCCACAATAATCAGGAATAGTATCAACTTTAACGCTCGGTGGCATTGAAATAATCACATCCTTAGTAGTTGATCTTACACCACAGGAGTTAGTAACAGATAACTTCACATGATAAATCCCAGCACTTTTAAACTCAAAAGAAGCATTAGGTGTACTATCGTTTTTTACAGTATATGAAGATATTGTTCCGCAATAACCATCGGTATAGCTTACATCCCATTTATAAGTTGGTATTGCGCAAGTGTTTGTTAAGTTAGTTGTGCTCGTAGCATTAACTGTGGTAGGTATACAACCTGTGTTTTTATCCATTGAGAAATCGGGTACCAAAGGTTCCTCTACACAGACTTTACTGTCCACTTTAAAAACACCACAGCTATTACCGATGTTGTAGGTGATCGTATATTTTCCGGGTAAAGAAAATTGAGGACAAATCTCATCAGAACCCGGCGTCCAAAAATCAGGATCAGTAGAGCCGTTATTATTCCCCATTATGCCGCTGGCTAAAGTCACTCCAACCGATGGTGATATTGTCCAGAATGATTTTGGCTGTTCACAACCGGCAGCAGTAACCACTACACCGCCTTTAGAGGTATTTTCAACACAGACCGGCGTATTTGTACAGGTAACAGGGCTAGATAAAGTACATGTGGCAGTAAGTGGAGTAGAAATATAAAGCGGCACCACAAATGACTCAGAAGTTCCACTTGGATTGGTTGCAACTATGCTGGCATAAAAGGAATTCATGATCCCCTTGCTTGTAACTCCGCAGGAAGATTTCTTAAAAGAATGAACGATAGACGGTGGTGGAGGATGATTAAGAATAGTATCGGGAGAACCATCATTAAAAGAAACGATATAGGTAGTACCCATTGGATTATTTCGAGTACCGGAAATTGGAAAAACAACTGGCCCTGGGTTGCATGGATCTATTTTTGCAGGTTCCTCAAGTATTACAATTGGTTTTAGTCCTATAAAAACAATAAAGGGTTGTACGGTAGTACAACCATTCGCACCCTCAATCGTATAAAGTGCAGTCCACGTTCCTATCGGATAAGTATGGTTTACAGTTGTCCATTTTGTTGCCGAAAAGTTAGCACTTCCATCCCCCCAGTTTATGGTATATTTTGTATTTGTACCGATGGTTGTTGAGCCATTGGTAAATGTAAACACTTGCGGCGCATTGGTATTTATCTGAAACGCCGGCATTCCATTAAAAAAAATACCGGAGCCAGTTCCATTTAACGTTGGATCTGGAGCAGCCACAACAGTAACTACCTTTGTAACTTTAGTTGTTTCAAATGTAATTGTATCTGTAATGGTGAGAGTAACATTAAATGTCTGAGAACTCAATGCATTCGTTATCGCGAATTTATGAGTAGGATTCTGAACTGTAGATGAGAAGGTATCACCGAAATCCCAAAAATAGGAATAAGGAGCTGTAGCTGATGTGCTCGTTGTAAATTGAACATGGTTGCTGGAACATTGTTTGTCTAGAAATGTAAAACTACCGCTCGGAGGTGTATTTGCAGAAAATGTTGCATTACTTACCTTTGATGGTTGTTCATTTATTTTTTCCAGATTAATGCATTCAACGCTATGTAAACAATTTACAGTAGCAAAAGCCTTATTTATTAACGAGAAAAATAGTAACAGAAATACGAACTTGAGTATCGTTTTCATAAGTTGTATTTATTTTTAGAACTAAGAAACAAGCCGTGAATCCTCAGCTTGTCATACTAATTATATTATTTCGACACGCCGTGTCGCAAACAGTCCAATAATAAAAACAAAAATAGTACTTTTTTTTTAAACAATAATAAAGACGAACCCTTTTATTTACATAATCTCCCCACTTCCAATACAAATCTTCGAATTCTGATCATAAACGACTCCAAACTGACCGGGCGCTATACCTTGTAGTTTCTGGCTCGACACAACACGGAAATCGTTACCTACTCGCAACAACTTACCGGGTGTAAACTCTGGTGTATGACGTATTTTAAAATTCACATCAATTTCATTCATTGCCTCGCCCCATGGATTATCGGTGATAAAATGAAAGTCACGCATCGAAAATTCATTTCCATATTGCGTTTCAACTTCAAATCCCTTCGAAACATAAACAATATTGGCTGCCACATCCTTCCTGATCACATACCACGGCCCCCCCGAAAGACCAAGCCCTTTTCGCTGTCCCACGGTATGAAACCAGTATCCATTATGCTTTCCCAGAATCTTACCGGTTTCAAATTCTACAATCGGACCGGGTTTCTCGCCTAAATAGCGTTTGATAAAATCATTATAATTTACCTTACCTAAAAAGCAAATTCCCTGACTATCCTGACGCTTAGCACTTGGTAAACCTGCCTTTTCGGCAATTGTACGCACTTCACCTTTCATAAAGTTGCCAACAGGAAACATCAATTTCGAAATCTGCAAAGCATCTATCTGTGCCAAAAAATCGGTCTGATCTTTTAATGGATCCTTAGCTGTGGACAAGTATACTTTTCCATCAATTTCAGTTGTTGAAGCATAATGTCCCGTAGCTGTTTTATCAAAGTCCTTGCCTACCCTCTGTTCAAAAACCCCGAATTTTATCAACTTGTTGCACATCACATCAGGGTTAGGTGTCAGGCCCTGCTTTACTTTATCAATAGTATAGGCCACCACATTATCCCAATAATCTTTATGCAAATCAACAACCTCTAACTTACAGCCATATTTGCGTGCTATAAGCGATGCCATTTCAATATCTTCTTCGGATGTACAATGCAATAATTCATCATCATCCATTCCTATTTTAATATAAAACAAAGTCTGGTCGTACCCTGCTTCTTTCAGCAGATGAACCACTACAGAGCTATCCACTCCACCCGATAATAAAGTTGCTATTTTCATTTAGTTATATCATTATTCAGCTCTATTTGTCTTTTATCAATTGATAAATTACACTTACACCGAACTAAAACTTGTCAGTAAAAAAATGCTTTTATTAATTCAAAAGCATATTAAATATAATACTCAGCCATATCTACAATGCCTGCACGCATAGCGTACTTCGTTGCTTCATGTACATTATTGACCTCTATTTTTCTAAATATATTCTTTCGGTGCGTCATAATAGTATGCGCACTCACAAACCTTTGATTGGCAATTTCTTTTGTCGTTTTTCCCAAAGCCATCTCTTTCAGAATCTCCTGTTCGGTAACAGTAAGTAAATGCTTTGGAGATTGATTTTGCGCATTTTTAGAATTATCAAGTAGTAAATTACTTACATAATTACAAATAAAACGATTACCCTTAAATGCTTCTTTAAATGCAGAAGTCAATTCATCGATACTACAGTCTTTCATCAACACACTAAACGATTGTGTATTATAAAGTAATGTTCTCAAAAATTCATCGCTCAATTCGTCAGAAAAAAGGATCCAATCTACTTTATCAAAGCGTTCCTGAAGTATCAGCAATTCGTTTACACTTCGAAAATCAAAAAGCGTATAATCAATAACCACCAAGGATTGAGGTTGCTTGGCTATCAAGCCCAACAACTCATTCTTTTCGGTGGCTTCATCAAATTCATCAATGCCAAAAGTGCGGTGAAGTATATATTGACAACCGGCCTTCGTAACATCCTGATTGTCGGCTAGAATGATATTTCTCATACTTTTATAAAATATAAAAAGTGACAAAAAACTTTGGTGTAAAATTCAAACAACAGAAATAGTCGAAACAACAAAGTTTGTGCAAAGTTACAGCTTTATAATCAAATAGATATAATTGGATTAAAAAAAAGACGACTCAGCGTCGTCTTTCTTTAAATTATATCTCAATGTCTAGATTCCAGGCAAATTAGTATTCCCAAAGATCTTGTTCAAAATTCATTATCTCGGTTTCAATTCTTGATTGCTCTTTCTTTATTTTTACCGGATCAACAACGTATTCCAACAACATACGATTATACATGTTACTATCTCCTAAAAGGTAACTGGAATATAGTTTTTGAGCAAAAAACTCATCATAAGTCATGCGCTCACTTTCATTTCCATTGGGTATTAAAATTTGTTTGGCCAAATATGGACGAAGTTCATCAAACGCAAACCAGCACAAAACAGAACCCCGGAAGTATTGCATAGATTCCTTTGATTCCATATTATCAGGGTGCAATGCATACAAAGGAGCAATAGCGATAACTTTTGAATAAAGACGAGATGTATGTTTATCAAAGAAAATGATTTCCTGAATCAAAAACTTCAATTGATTCTTTACATAGGTTATGTACTTATCATTTTGAAAAGTACGTTGCTTTGTTACCGTATCAACCTGAATCAAGTTATTATCCATTTCATTATCAAAGGCAAAGGCTTTTGATAAATCCTCACCCTGAAGCACATTAGTGAACGACGGTCTCAAATCTCGGGGATCTTTACTATACACATTCACACCATCGCATACTGCATCAAGCATCAGTTTGAACAAACTTTTATACTCATCATTTGCACGCATCGGAAAATAAAGCTGATAGTTCTGCTTTTCGCGCATATCAATTACACGATAAACAATACGCGACCAAACAATATCATCCGCTCTGTGATTTACAACGGCTATAGTGTCTGCTAATGCATTCATTTCGGTTGTTTGAATGCGAACAGCTCCCTTTGAATCGAAAAAAGGCACTTGATTTACTTGTGCTGTAACCAAATTGGAAACAAAAAACAAGGAAATGATCAAAGAAACAATCAAATATTTTTTCATATCATTTTTTTTCTTAATATGTTCAACTATAACTTGTAATTAAATTTGAATTTGAATCATGCCCAGACTTCTGACTTTTCCATCAGGTCCTACAGCTTTTATATTTTTCAGTGTCAAAACTTCGCCACCTTCAAGCTTTTCAATATCCGACAATTGTCTTGCATTGAAACGCGACCCATTTACATTCACCGAACCGAAAATCGTAAGCATTGTAAATGAAGTTACTGTAAAGTTAGCCTTCACCAATTCATCCTGACCATAACTGGCGATTAACGAACAACCTGATCTAAGAATCCTCTTTGTCAATGTTCCATCTTGTATCAAACGGGTAACACCACCTGCATCGGCATATTGTAAATACGATGTTGGATTCGGTAGGTATTTAACCCTGTACGCACCTCCACCCATTGGTAGCATTTTACCATCAATCTTTGCTGACACCGAAATTCTGATTTCTCCATCCTGAGTGGCTCTGATATTGTATCTTCCTCCAGCAATTTTTTGAGCAGTACCACCTGCTACTGCTACAGATACATTCTCTGCTGCAACACCCGGTACAGAAATACTCAATATATTGTCAATACCGCGATAAACCACATTCAATGCTTCGTTCGAAAGAGTAGCAGATGGTTCACCAACGATATAATCACTTTTAAATGGATAAGATCGCACCATGCCATCGTTACCTGTCATCTTAATTGTTCCCGCATAGGTAAAGAGACCTGATTTTCCGCAATTAACATCATACATTCCTTTATCATTTAGTCGGGTATTACCAACAAAATACTGAGGAGTTTTAGTAGAATCCACTGCCGAAAGTACTATTTGAGCACTATATTTACCACCACGAATAACATAGCGGGTATTCGGAACTACCAAAGCTGTGATTTTATTTACACGAAAATCGCTGGCATCGGTTTGACTTTTCAAAAACTGAACAATCTCAGCCTCAGCAGCTCTTACGTCACTTTGATATTTCGTCAGGATAGTGACTACTGCAGATACAGGCATCATCTCAAACATGGCGTCTTGCCATGGTTTTCCATCTTTAGTCTTACTAGTCGAAAAAATTGAACGATACATGGCTTGCTTTGTAGGATTATCTTTTGACAAACTTGCCAAGAACTCACGATAAGCCTCTATTTTCTGCTTAAGTATCTTCCCATTCCCCTGAACAATAGCGTACTGACCTGCCATATCCAGATTATCTTTCGCCTTTATTTGCTTTACATAAGCACTATCATTGGCCTCATCCCTATCTGTCAATTTGACAATTCCAACCTTAAAGCCTTCAATATAGTTATAAAGCTCTGTCGATTTTTGCTGTACTTCTTTAGCTCTTGTCAACCATTCACGCACCTTCTCAGGATTCTTATTGTATAAATCCTGAAAATCTTCATATATTCCTTTATTTCGAAGTTCCGAAGAGGCGATAGTAGTATGTAAACTATTGTCCACCATCGAAAACCCTTCTAAGATTTCGCTTGATACATTCAGAGCCAACATTGCTGTCAGGACTAAATACATCATACCAATCATTTTTTGTCTGGGCGTTTCTGGACAATTTTTTGCTCCACTCATTGATATTAATTTTTAGGTATTAGTTTGGAATTAATTCAATGCGTTAAGCATATTTCCGTACACATGATTTAAATCAGCAACTTGTTTTGCAAGTTTAACAGTACCGGTTTTATAGCTTTCTGTTCCTTCAGCTGCAACAGTAGTTGCCACTTTCATCTTTTGAACTTCAGTTGCTATTAAATCCAACTCATCGGTTACTGTTCGTACACGTTGCGTTTGCTGTGTCAAGCCTTCTGATTGTGCTTGTATGTTTTTCAATTGTATCTCGTAAATAGAATTAATCGAAGAAAGATGTTTATTTATCTCTTCTACTTTTCCGGCATATTGTTTTGTGTTTTTTTCTACTGATTCCATTCCGGCAGTAATACCTTGATAAGAATTTGTCAAAGAACCGGCTGCAACATTCAAATTTTCTTGAGACTTGATAAACTGACCTGTAGCCTGCGAAGCACCATCAATATTCTTCACTAGTTGATCGGTCGCACCTAAGATATTTGTCAACCCTGCAAATTGTTGAGATGTCTGTGTCAGGTTCTTAATGCTTTCAGAAAGCTTCTTTACATCGTCATCGTTGATGGTTTCTGTATAGTTTAGACCAACAGCTCTGCTTGGTGTTTTTGCAATGGTAGGCGATTCGCTTTTAGTAGCTACGGCTTCGCCATCAAAGTCATACACTTTTTCCCAGTCATATTCTTTATGAGGTTGGTCAAATACTCCTAAAGCAAATAAAATAGCTTCAATAGTCATACCAGTACCTAGCATAGGACCTGCCCCAGGCAAGTGCAAAATTTTAAACATTGCACCTATGATAACAACTGAAGCACCCAAACTATAGGCAGCACCCAGTAATCGTTTAGTTTCCGGTTTATTCCACCAAATATCAAATTTTGATTGATTTTCTGACATAATACTTTCTTTAAATAAATTTTGTTAGATAGTTCTTAAATTATTCACCATTATATGAACGTACACAACGGAATCCAATATAAGGACGACTTTCATTTTGGTACTCGTAGGTTTTTACACCACATTGCAGGAAGTAAGCAATATCTTTCCACGAGCCTCCTTTGATAACTTTACGTTTCAACATATCGCTATCACTATTTTTTGCATTATACTGAAAGTTTGGATTCATATCCATCACCAGTGTGCTACCTGAGACATTATAAGCTGACGAAGTCCATTCCGCAACATTTCCTGCCATATCGAACAAACCATAATCATTTGGATAGAACGAAGCAACCTTCATAGTTGTAGCACCGGTATCATCGGTATAACTACCACGCATAGGTTTGAAGTTGGCTAAGAAACAGCCTCTTCCGTCGCGTACATAATTGCCACCCCAAGGATACAATCCTAAACGGCGACCACCACGCGCTGCATATTCCCATTCGGCTTCGGTTGGTAATCTGTAATCTTGTCCGCCCACAGCGTGTGCGTTGTTAAACAATTGAGTTCTCCATTGGCAAAATGCCTGACATTGCTCCCAAGTAACACCAACCACCGGATAATTCGCAAATCCCGGGTGTGAAAAATACATGCGCATTTTAGGATCATTATAGGAAAATTGGAAATCACGCAACCACATAATGGTATCTGGATAAACATTCACTATTCGGGATGAAATCAAATCACGGCGGGATGTCAATTTACGTTCTATGGTCACATTTTTAATGATACCATTTTCATCGACGTACGACGAGTCAACTCTTACTTTTGCATTGGCAGGATAAGCTCCTGTATTAACATTAAATTTATTGCTTGGCAAAGCTGCCTGATCATAATTTAACCATTCGTAAGTATAACGCAATTTATTAGGGTTCATTTGCTTTTTTCCACCCAAAATTTTAGCACCATCGTAGTAAAACGACTCTAACACTTCTTTAACTTCTGCATCTTTCGATTCCCATGGGCTTTTAGCACTCCAGTTCAAACGGGCTGATTCTGGACTTGTGTCGTCGGTTTGATTTTTGAATTTCATTCTGTACTCATCTTTTCCGGCCATTACGAGTGAACGTAAAGCAATAGAGTCGCGAACCCAAACAACAAATTGTTTATATTTATCGTTTGTAATTTCGGTTTCATCCATCCAAAAAGCATCAACAGTAACATTGACAGGCTTGTCGTTTATTGCTCCAATGGCGGACTGGTCATTGGCTCCCATCATAAACGAACCTCTTTTTATAAATACCATTCCATATGGTTGAGCTTCATTAAACGATTGTTTTGCCCCCATACCTACTAACTCACCTGCAGGTTTGTTGCATGCAACAAAAAGGAATGTAAGTAAAATAATTGTCAGACTTTTTTTCATTCTAGTACGATTGTTATATTGAAATAAAAAACTACGATCAGTTAATTGTAATTTAAAAAGTGAAGCAATACAGCTTCTATAATATTCTTATACTTTTAAATTTGCTTGTTCGCTTTCCCAAAACATAAGCAAAACTATAAATTAAAACAATTTCATGCGAACCGGAACTTACAGTAATCAATTTTGAAGTTTGTAAATCATAAGAGTAACCAACTGATAAACCTCCAACTAAATTAATTCCGGCCAGTAAAACTACGGCATCCTGTAATCTATAGGATAAACCGCCCCAATATTTATTATCATATTCTACCCGAGTAGAAACATCAATCTGCAACGATCTAAAATCAGTTTTCAGCAAAGCGCTGGGTTTTAGCACGTACAACGGGTTTGCAAGTTTATATGAACTACCTCCTGTCAAATACATCGTTCCCAATAAATCAAGATTCGATTTATCATCCAAATTAACCGTCGGGTGATTCAGATGCGTAAACGATAAGCCACCATAATACCTGGGTGTCGAATAAAAAACGCCGACACTCATATCCATACTCATACCCGCTACACTCGTTTGAGGTATTGAAGGATCGGAAGCCATATCTTTATGATACTCACCAATATTGATTACATGATTCGCAACGTTTACACTATCACCATGAAATCCGATGCTTACAAAGCCCACATCGGCTCCTACGCTTAACAGCCCACCAAAAATTCGTTTTTTATAGGCATACTGCAACTGTGCAGACCGATTCATAAATAGTCCAGCCCTATCGTTTAGAAAACGGAAACCTATTCCATTTTCACTCTTTCCAAGTTTTAGTGGAGAATTAATACTAAATACAGTAGTTTGACCTGCATTGGGGAATCCTACCCATTGAATTCGATGTTGACCTGTTATTTGAATCAGGTTATTCTCACCCACCGCTGCGGGATTAAATGAAGAATTATGAAACATATATTGGCTCAACTGAGCATCAAACTGTGAAAAAGCAGAGCCTATGCAAATGACGGAGAATAGTATGCAAAAAAAAAGTCTTTTCATAGGTCTATACCGACATTATATCTCACTCAGGTCACGTCTCACTGTTTCTTTTTTTTTGAATGCGCAATAAATAAAACTTCAAACAAGAAAAAAAATTGTGTCTCCTAAACAGTTATTTTATTGAAGTTTCAGAAAATAACACAATCATTAACTTTTTCAAGAGTGCAATCAACTGAAAAAAAAATCTTAATATTCTTCTTCATTGAAGAAAAAATCTTCTTTACTTGGATAATCGGGCCAAATATCTTCAATACATTCATAGATTTCACCCTCATCTTCAATCTCTTGCAAATTTTCAATCACTTCCAATGGCGATCCTGAACGCATAGCGTAATCAATTAATTCATCTTTTGTGGCAGGCCACGGCGCATCCTCAATTTTAGAAGCTAATTCCAAAGTCCAATACATAATTAACGCATTTTTTTTAAGTAAACAAAAATTGTGTGGTTTCTTTCTAATATTCTGCAAAAATAAGAATTTTTTTTTAGAAATACTACTTTTCCCAACATATTTCTTTACCATTATCAAATAATGTTAATCGTCTTGCTAAAGCAAAGAAATAGTCCGATAATCTATTTGTATAAATAAAAATATAATTGTCTACCGGATAATACTGATTCATATCAAACATCCTACGTTCAGCCCGCCTGGCCACTGTTCTGCACACATGCCCCAAAGCACCTGCCGGAGAGCCGCCCGGGAGTATAAAAGAATTGAGTGGAGGCAGAGCGGCATCTAGCCTATCTATTTCACGTTCAATGCATTCAATATCTGCCTCTACCAAAACAGAAGCACTATGAAAAGCCACTTTCGAAGTATCAGTTGCCAAATGAGAACCAACCGAAAACAACAGGTTCTGAATCTTTCGTAAAAAGGCAACATCTTCCTCGGGAATTGCATAAGTAGTGAGCAATCCGATAAATGAGTTTAACTCATCAACAGTGCCGTAAGCATCTAATCTGACGTCGTTCTTAGCAACTCTGGTCCCACCAATGAGTCCAGTCTGTCCTTTATCACCAGTCTTTGTATATAATTTCATATCATTATTATTTAATTCATTCTCTAAAAAATCGTCATTGGTTCTCAATAACGCATTTTGTAGTGCATTTTGTTTACATCAGTATTAAAAAAAACGATACCCATTTGAAACAAATCGATAGTCGAGGTCACTCGTGAGTGATTCTTAATTGTCTGCCATGCCAACTCCATATCATCCGACCAATAAATATCATCTATTATAATAATTGAATTTTTGTGCACATGAGCCAAACAGAGTTCAAAGTATCGCAATACGGCACTTGATCTGTGATTGGCATCGATAAAAATTACATCGAGTTGTGGCATGGAAGCCAGCACACCGGGCAAAGTGACATCAATATTGCCAACTACTAATTCAATCGTTTTCAGGTTCAATTTCCTGAAATTCTCAGCCGCAACAGCTGCAATTTGCGGACAGCCTTCGAGCGTCACGCATTTCATTCGGGGAGATAAAGAACCAAGGTATGACGTTGTTATACCCAAAGAAGTTCCTAACTCTAAAACATTCTCAGCCTTAATATAATGGGCAATTCGAAAAAGCAATTGACTTTCGCGAGTTGATTTGATCGATTTCTTAGCAATATCACTCACAACTCTAGTTCGATTGATACCTGTACCAAAATCAGTGACTGTTAGAACACGCCTATCCATTTTTAAACTTTCACGCAGTCTTTCTATTGAATCGAAAACGTAAAAAGGATGATTTTCCCTCAATACATACCGTGTGAACTGATACATAAACGGAGAATGAACGCCATGCCCACCGGTATTTTTAGCTGTAAGAAAATGTTTAAGATACTTGTATATAGATGTAAAGCGACTCATGAGTTAATTCGTAATTTGAGAGCAAATTTAAGAATAAAAGTTGGTATTAATTGTAAAATAGAAAATTGTTGCCGATAGAAAGCACATTTTATGTAAAAACAGCAAAAAAAATGACACAAAGTAAACGATTTAAACACACAGGATGTCAACCTAGACAAAACTTTTGACGCATCCGATTGTTCTAGCCTTTATTCACATAGAATTATTCTTATTACTCAGAAATATCAAAAACAATAATGCAAGAAAACAACACCATTTCCCCAAGTATTTTGGCAAGCAGTAACAAGCAAGATGTCCAGAGTAGTTCATTCGATTCATTTTTAAACGAATTTAAGACTACCATCAAACGATTATTTCGTGAAGAAAATGACATCAACCAACTAAGCGTTAAACGTGGAATAACTCCCAATATGCTCGGTCAGATAATGGACTGCAACCCACTTTCATTAAGTATTCCGGTTGAATTTGGCGGACGCGGGGGCACTGTGGCTGAAAACATGCAAATGTTATCGGCTGCTTCGTATGAGTCGATGGCATTATCGCTTACCTTGGGTATCAACAGCGCGCTCTTTATGCAACCTGTCGCAAAATACGGTCAACAAGAAGCAAAGAAAGAAGTTTTCGAAAGATTTTTAAATGCTCAAAACATGGGAGGACTGATGATAACCGAACCCGGTTACGGTAGCGATGCCCTAAATATGCAAACCTCTTTTGTAGAAGAAAAAAATCATTACCACCTACGCGGCACAAAACATTGGGCCGGACTAACAGGACAGGCGGATTACTGGTTACTTACAGCACGGAAATTAGCCGAAAACGGAAATCTACAACGTGATATCGATTTCTTTATCTGCGACAACACAGCTCATGATCAAAAAATTGTAGTTGATGAATATTTTGAAAACCTGGGACTGTACCAAATCCCATACGGACGCAACCTATTGGATGTAAAAATCCCTAAAACGCAAAGACTTATCCCCCACTCTACCGGGGTAAAAATGATGCTCGACTTATTGCATCGAAGCAGAATGCACTTCCCGGGCATGGGACTTGGATTTATAAAACGCATGCTCGATGAAGCTATTGCTCACTGTCAACAACGACTGATAGGTGGCAAATCACTCTTTACTTACGATCAGGTACAACAACGATTGGCCCGACTACAAGCCGACTTTACCATTTGCTCTGCTTTAAGCATGAAAGGAAGTCAAATGGCCGACATCAAGAACGATTTAACGACTTTAGGACTGGAAGCCAATATTATAAAAACAGTCACTACAGATTTAATGCAGGAATCTGCACAATCACTCCTCACATTGGTTGGTGCCATCGGTTATAAGCTGAATCACATTGCCGGGCGGGGAACCGTTGACACCAGACCGTTTCAGATTTTTGAAGGATCAAATGATATTTTGTACAATCAGATTTCTGAATCGCTTACTAAATTAATGAAAACCGCAAAAGAAACTAATCTATACCGTTTTCTCTCGGAATTCAACCTGACAGAACAAGCTTCCAAGCACTTAAAAGAATTGCTAAGCTTTGATGTGGATTTACAAATAGCGCAGCGAAAATCAGTAGAGTTAGGAAAGTTGATGAGTAGAATCGTTTCAATGGATTTAGTAATCCAGCTGGGCAATTCCGGATTTCGTGCCGATTTGATTGATGGTGCCATTTCGATGCTAAAACAAGAAATTTCGAATCTGATTAACGATTATTCATTCGTACAGCAAACTATAGTCGTTGAAAATTACGAAGACGGCAGTGCATGGAATAAATGCATCTAGACAACCCCATTTGATTCAAATAACAAGAGAGCTGCTTCACGCAATGTGTTGCAGCTCTCTTTTTTATTACCTCAAATTATGAAATGAATCTTACGTGAAAAGTATTTTCACTTTTTCCAAATCTTCAGGCGTATCAATCCCCACCGTTTCAACGTCGGTATAACCCACTTTTATTCTGAAACCATTTTCCAACCAACGAAGTTGCTCCAGCGACTCAGAAATTTCGAGTAGCGATTGTTCCAACAATGTAAGTTGTCTCAGCACATCTGCTCTATAGGCGTAAATTCCAACATGTTTCAGATACGAACCTAACGAAAGCCAATCGGCAGTTTCAGCACCCCGCAGAAACGGAATAATGGAACGACTAAAATACATCGCCTCGTCGAATTTATTAACAACCAACTTAGGACTATTGGAATTATTCAACGCCTCAAATCCATCCTTTTCGGTAAATCGTTTGGCCAAAGTAGCAATTTCCGTGTTACTCGTTTCAAAACAAGCTTTCAGCGTTTCTATCTGCTCGGGCTGAATAAAGGGCTCATCTCCCTGCACATTAATCACCACATCAAAAGCTCCAGTCAATTTTGAGTATGCTTCATAGCAGCGATCCGTTCCACTCTTGTGCTGATCGGAGGTCATGATAGCCTTGCCGCCAAAAGCCAGCACCGCATCAAAAATCCGTTGATCGTCTGTAGCCACATATACATCTGTGAGTACTTTCGAAACTTGTTCGTAAACTCGTTGAATCATGGTTTTTCCACCAATATCAACCAATGGTTTTCCCGGGAAACGCGTAGAAGCAAAACGTGCAGGAATAATTCCAACAAAGCGCATTATTATATTTTTAAAATGTGACTGTAAATTTATGACTGTTTGAAATTATCAATAGTAACTTCTTTATTTCTGAAAATTTTCTTTTTTATCGTATCCACCCAATGTGCCGAACGAAGCATCAACAATACAATAATAGGGAAAGCAGCTAAATTGAAACTCTGAATAGAGAGCGAAAATGTAATCAAGGTAGCGGCAAGCAAACCTAAATTTAATATTCCGCATACGAACATTATCTTCCGCAACGGTTTAACCCAAATGAGAAAAGCAGCAACCAAATTTAATGGGTTTATCCACAAAACATTCAAGTTTGCAGTTACCAAAGGATGTGACGAAAACACCATTAAATAAAACGCAATAATACCTGCAACCCCTGTAATGAATAATATTATGGAATCAAAAATCTTATTGTGCTTTCTATATTTTATATCCAGTAAAGTTATTAGTATCCCTAAGGCTAAGAGAAATAAGGACACTGCAAGAGGTTTCAACAAAAAATCAAAAAAAGAACTGTGTAATTCAACCGGTTTTTTATCAATCAGAACCGTTGCACTTTTCTCAACCAGTTTCCGGGCCTTTCCATCCAAAGAAACGATTTCAGCTTCCTGAAAATCTGACATAAGCACTTCGGGCAAAAACTGGCTATTTTTTTGACTTGCAATAGCATCGGCATCAATACCAAATAGCAAATCAATACCAAATTTAAGCCAGGTATCCGTACCCACATAGTCGCCGCCGCT
>OBMA010001360.1_pt1 | contig 14936 bp, 12 predicted proteins | sample 1539141 | NCBI WGS metagenome assembly OBMA01 (sample SAMEA3991484, study PRJEB22521) | metagenome | biome: anthropogenic terrestrial biome; feature: sewage plant; material: raw primary sludge | place: Sweden | collected 2012-09-26 | reverse complement strand
TAGTAATGACCACTGCTGAATTTGCTGCGAGTTGATATTTATAGGGTTGATTTCTTGTGGTTTAATGACAAGAAAATCGCAAAATTGATACAAGTCGGTACGATATGACAAAACAGTATGAAAAGAATAGTTCTTCTCATACTGTAAATATTGCAGAAATTCGTTTACCATAATCGTATGTTCAATTCTGCAACGAAGATAGGCTAAAAAAGTTGGGAATACAAGTTTTCCCTCGTGTTTTTACTATTCTTCGCGAAGATTTTTCTTCTCGATGTAAATCGCGTGCATCATTTCGTCGCGTTTTACGATAGAAGGTTTGTCAAAGCATTGACGACGACGTAATTCTTTTACAACGCCTGTTTTTTCAAATTTGCGTTTGAATTTTTTTAATGCTCTTTCGATGTTTTCGCCTTCTTTTACTGGAACTACGATCATAATTACTAATTATTTAATGTGTATGTTTCTGTTTTTTCTTTCGGACTGCAAAAATAGACAATCATTTTTGATTGACAAACTATTTTAGGATGTTTTTTATGCTAGAGTGGAGAATATTGTTGAAAATTATAAAAATCATTGGATTTCAGAATTTTATATTTGCCATTATTCCAACAGATGAATAATATTAAAGCAATAAATATATGTCTCTTAGCGTCTGTAACTATACAATTGGTTATAATGTCAGTAATATTTCCTCAAGTATTCTCATTCCTTCAGAGGCACTTTTCTGAATAATAGTCATGTTTTTAGACGTATTTGAGATTTTTTGAGGGTCAATTAAATAAATGGGGATATTAGGTTTTACATAATTTACCAAACCAGCAGCCGGATAAACTTGTAGTGATGTTCCGATAACTATAAAAATGTCTGCTTGTTTTACAATTTTCTGTGCTTGTTCAATTGTTGGGACTTCTTCGCCAAACCACACAATGTGCGGTCGAAGCTGAAAGCCTTTTGGACACTTGTCGTTTAAATGTATTTCCAGATTATTAGGATCGATGTCGAATACTTCACCTCCTGCACCGGTAGATCTGATCTTCATTAGTTCTCCGTGGAGATGCAAAACATTGCTACTGCCCGCTCGTTCGTGGAGGTTATCTACGTTTTGTGTGATGATTTGAACGTCGAACTTGGTTTCTAATTTGGCAAGTGCAATATGGGCAAAATTTGGTTGGCAATCGATTAATTGTTTGCGGCGTTGGTTGTAAAAGTCCAAAACAAGTGCCGGGTTACGGCGAAATCCGTTAGGTGTTGCTACATCATCAATCGGGTGTTTTTCCCATAATCCACCCGCATCACGAAAGGTTTTTATTCCACTTTCTGCACTTATTCCAGCACCGGAAAGTACTACAAGTTTTTTCATATTCTCAGTTTTAATTCAGACTGCAAAGATATGAATACTTTAGTATATGTGTACCGTTAATGTGTATTTGTCCATACTGTCAAAACAGCATGATTTTATTCCTTATATTTGTACTTCAATTTTAATTCCTGATTATGAATACTCCTTTTTTACAAATGGATGAATATCAATTGTATATTAAAAGACTTAGCTCACCTGCGGTTAAGAATAATTTGCCGACAATGATATTTTTGCACGATTCGTGGGGCTGTGTTGATATGTGGGGTGATTTTCCAAGAAAAGTTTCGACTTTGGCAGGCTTGAATGCGTTGTTGTATGATAGGCGCGGATATGGTAAATCGTCCGATTTTGCCGTGACCGAGCGGGCCGAACAATATCTGCACGACGAAGCTCATGAGCTTGTTCGGGTAATGGATGCGTATACTATAGAAAAGGCGGTGATTTATGGGCATAGTGATGGTGCAACCATTGCTTTAATTGCGGCTGCATTATACCCGGAGCGGGTTAAAGGGTTATTGCTGGAAGGACCGCACAGTTTTATAGAGGACTCTGGCAAAGCAGCCGTATTGGCTACCCGCGAACGTGCGAAAGAGAATAATTTGCTTAACAGTCTGGAAAAATATCATGGCGACAAAGCTGCAGAACTTTTTAGGTTGTGGCACGAAACATGGTTGAGTGATTTTTTTTCAAAATGGACGATAGTACCTATCTTGAATAAAATAAGTTGCCCTGTGTTGGCCTTTCAGGGGGAGAGTGATGAGTTTGGGACTATTGAGCAATTAAATGTATTGAAAAGAGAAATTCCAACCAATGTTACTGTCGCAGAGATTAGGAATGCAGGGCATACGCCTCGTAAAGAGGCAGAAACCGAAACGATGGACTTGTTGACGAATTGGCTCAAATCTATTCCCTGACTGAAATAAATAATTGGTGTTGAAGCTCTGGAGAATCGTGAATGTTTAAACTTTCAGCTATCGTCAATTAGTGAAAAATCAGTATCTTTGTGGCTTATTTATATTCAAATGAAAAAAATACTCTCCATTTTACTTATAGTTCTGCAGGTTTCGGCCTGTAATCAAGCTACTAAAAGTGCTCAAAAAACAGAGAAAATAGTTGAGGTTCCAACGTTTTCTGCAGACTCAGCTTATCACTTTGTTCAAAAACAAGTCGATTTTGGACCTCGTGTGCCCAATACAGATGCCCAATTAGCATGTGCTAATTACCTATCATCAAAACTTAAAGGCTATGGTGCTCAGGTAATAGAGCAGAAGGCGGATGTAACAGCGTTTAACGGAAAGACATTGCGGTCGATTAATATTATTGGTTCTTATAATCCAAAGGCGGCAACACGTGTGTTGCTTTTCTCGCATTGGGATTCACGTCCCTGGGCCGATAATGATCCGAACCCGAAGAACCATGATAAGCCGGTGTTGGGCGCTAACGATGGAGCAAGTGGGGTTGGAGTTTTACTGGAAATAGCCCGACAAATAGGTAAAACTTTGCCGGCTATCGGGGTGGATATTATCTTTTTTGATGTAGAAGATTATGGTGCACCTACCAATTATAGCACTCAAAACACCGAAGATTCGTGGTGTTTGGGAACGCAGTATTGGGCGAAAAACCCACATGTTCCGGGATATACGGCTAAATATGGTATTTTACTTGATATGGTTGGCGGAACTCGGGCTACTTTTTTTCGTGAACAGGTATCGGAACAATATGCAGCCAATGTAGTTGATAAAGTGTGGTCGCAAGCAGCCAGTCTTGGTTTTGGCCAGTATTTTGTAAACCAACAAGGAGGTATGATAACCGATGATCACGTGTATGTGAATCAAATTCGTGGGATTCCGAGTATCGATATAATTCAACTCGACCCTCAAACCGGCAGTTTTGCAGGCTATTGGCATACAGTGGATGATACTATGAAAAATGTAGATAAAAATACGCTGGGTGCTGTTGGTACAACATTGATGCATGTGATATATAATGAAAAATAAATTCGCTTAGGTGTGCGAAATTTGTGTTTATCTGTGGTAGGCGGATTCAAAAAAAACAACAATGAAATTTAAAAAGATAGCGGTAAAAATTGGTAGTAATGTGTTGACGCGTGCTGATGGTACTTTGGACATTACCCGCATGTCGGGGCTGGTAGATCAGATTGCACAATTGCACAAAAAAGGCGTTGAAATCGTTTTGATTTCTTCGGGTGCTGTTGCTTCCGGGCGCAGCGTATTAGGCATTGACCGAAAAATGGATGTGGTAGATCAACGTCAGCTTTTTTCAGCAGTGGGACAAGCAAAATTGATTAATCATTATTGGGATTTGTTTCGTGAACATGGCATAACAGTTGGGCAAGTACTTACCACCAAAGAAAATTTCAGCAGCCGCCGTCATTATCTAAATCAACGTAACTGTATGAAAGTTATGCTTGAAAATAAAGTGTTGCCAATCGTAAATGAGAATGATACAGTGTCTGTGTCGGAGCTGATGTTTACTGATAATGACGAGCTTTCAGGATTGATTGCCTCAATGATGGATATGCAGGCGCTCATCATTCTGAGCAATATTGACGGTATTTTCAATGGTTCGCCGGCTGATCCGGAATCGAAAGTGATACGACAAATAGAGAAAGGACAAGATATATCTGACTTTATTCAAAGCTCAAAATCAACTTTTGGACGAGGAGGTATGCTTACCAAAACGACTATTGCACGCCGGATTGCCGATCAAGGCATTGATGTGTTTATTGCAAACGGTAAAAAGGACGGTATTCTGTTGCATTTATTGGATAAGAAAAGTGAGGTCGTTTGCACGCGTTTTGTGGCTTCTACCGGTGATGTGTCGAGTGTGAAAAAATGGATTGCGCACAGTCAGGGGTTTGCCAAAGGTGAGATTCACGTGAACGAAAATGCTGCAAAAGCGTTGACAGGTGATAAAGCTGTGAGTCTTTTGCCAATTGGTGCAACGAAAATTGTTGGTGATTTTGAAAAGGACGATATTGTGAAAATAATAGATGAGAATGGTCTTGAACTTGGTGTAGGAAAAGCGCAGTACGATAGCTCAAAAGCCGCCGAAATGCTTGGAAAGAAAAACCAAAAGCCATTGGTGCATTGTGATTATTTGTATTTGGAATAGTTGCTGCCCATTTTTATAGATACAATGTAAGGTTTAGAAAAAATAAGAATTTCAAAATAATATGATACAAAATATATCCTGGAAACAATTTGCAGTTCACGCTTCCCGTTCGTTGAACCTGGTGAGCGACAAAATTATAAATCAGGTGTTGCTTGAATTGGCCGATGAAGCCGTGGAACAAACCGAAATGATTTTGACTGAAAACGCTAAAGATCTGGAAGCGATGGAAAAGAGCAATCCAATGTACGATAGACTTTTGCTTACAAAGGAACGTATTGAAGGAATTGCTGCAGATATCCGTAATGTGGCTTCATTGCCATCGCCGTTGGGTAAGGTAATGTTAGATACAATTCGTCCTAATGGCATAAAAATAACCAAAGTGAGTGTTCCTTTTGGAGTCGTAGGCATTATTTACGAAGCGCGTCCAAATGTTAGTTTCGATGTGTTTGCTCTTTGTTTAAAATCGGGGAATGCCTGTGTGTTGAAAGGTGGAACGGATGCTTATAACTCAAATTTAGCTATTGTTGAGGTGATAAGACTGGTTTTGAATCGTTTCGGACTGGAAAGAAATATTGTAACGCTACTTCCTGCAGGCCGTGAAGCAGCAGCCGAACTTATGAATGCGGTGGGAACGGTTGATGTAATTATTCCTCGTGGAGGAAAGGGATTGATTGATTTTGTGCGAGAAAATTCACGTGTTCCGGTAATCGAAACAGGTGCTGGGATTTGTCATACCTATTTTGATGAATACGGAGATGTGGAAAAAGGAGCAGCTATTATATTTAACTCCAAAACTCGTCGTGTGAGCGTATGTAACACCCTGGATTGTCTGGTGATAAATGAGAAGCGACTGGCTGATTTACCTGCGCTTTGCGAAAAATTAGCAACAAAGAATGTGATCATTTATGCCGATGTAAAGGCGTTCACATTTTTGAATGGGAAATATCCTGCCGAGTTGCTGCAAAAAGCTACGGATGAAAGCTATGGTATTGAATTTTTGGATTATAAAATGTCTATAAAAACGGCTGACTCTATTTACGATGCCGTAGATCATATTTCTAATTACAGTTCGAAGCATAGCGAATGTATTGTGAGCGAGAATCAGAAACAGGTTGACTTTTTCGATAAAATGGTGGATGCAGCTTGCGTTTATACAAATGTTTCGACGGCTTTTACAGATGGAGCTCAATTTGGATTGGGTGCCGAGATTGGTATTAGTACCCAAAAATTACATGCACGCGGTCCAATGGGATTAGAGGAATTATGTTCTTATAAATGGATTGTGAAAGGCGACGGCCAAACAAGGCAATAATTTGCGAATTACGGGCAGATATCTACAAGGTATTTTGGACAGAAATACTATGTTTTTGTAAATAACTCAATGGCCGATTAAGAATGCCTATTTGTAGGTAATTCATCAATCAGGTAACACAATTCACTAAATTTCAATTATATTTAGATATTTTGTTGTGTATTCAAAAATAAATGATTTTCTTTGCAATTGAAAAGAAAGTGTAATTTTTCGTTCGTTTATTTCAACTCTCCTATTTTTGGTAGAAAGAAATTGTTTTAACCTCGTTTTCTATACTTGTCTTGAATCACATTTTATCAATTATTTTATTTTATTTTATGAACATTTACGTAGGTAACCTAAGTTACAAAGTTCGCGAAAATGACCTTCAAGGGGTTATTGAAGAGTATGGTCAAGTTGAATCATGCAAAATTATCAAAGATCGCGAAACCGGAAAATCAAAAGGGTTTGCGTTTGTAGAAATGGCTGACGATGCTGCTGCTGCAAAAGTAATCGAAGAGTTAAACGGCGCTGAATTTGATGGTCGTTCAATGGTCGTTAAAGAAGCTAGACCAAGAGCTTAAGATTAATTTCTTTTAGAACACATAAAGAACTTCTGTTATCGGTAGATAGCAGGAGTTTTTTTGCATAAATACTTTTACTATTATGGTTAGTTTGAGAGGGATGTACAAACAAAACGGAGTTTTTTCGAATCTACTTTTGTTGCTGGGTGCTGCTGTTTTTTTTGTCATAATGGCTATAGCGGTTTGGAAAATTATTTTTGGTGCTAACCCGACCGGAATTAATTCGATGAGGTGGCTTCAATTTGCCCAAGCTATTGGTATGTTTGTTGTTCCACCATTGGTGTTGGCTTACTTGTGGAGCGATAAACCATTGAAATATCTATGTTTGGACAAGAAACCAGATTTAATAAATGTACTTTTTGTCGTTCTTTTCATGGTGTCAGTTATTCCGTTTATCAATCTGTTGGGTGAGTGGAATCAAGAGCTAAGGTTGCCTTCCGCTTTTGCTGTTATTGAGGCTCAAATGAAGGCGTCGGAAGCCGAAATAGCTCTTTTGACTAAGAAACTGCTCGATGTGCACAGTTTAAAGGGGTTATTTGGCAATGTATTTTTGATGGCTTTTATTCCTGCTTTGGGCGAAGAGTTGTTTTTTAGAGGTGCATTGCAACGAATTTTGGAGAATAAAAAGCATGCAATAATGGCAATATGGCTTACTGCATTTATTTTTAGTGCTATTCATTTTCAGTTTTATGGCTTTGTACCCCGTTTTTTATTGGGGGCATTTTTTGGATATTTACTTGTGTGGAGCGGTAATTTATGGTTACCTGTTTTGGCGCATTTTACAAATAACGCTGTGGCTATTGTCTTTTATTATTTGAAAAATAACGGTTTTCATGTATTTGATATTGATACATTGGGAACCGGTAATACACTTTGGATAGGCTACGTGAGTGGATTGTTGACGTTAATAATGATCTTTTTATTCCGAGCAAAGTGCCGAACCACTGACTTTTAAACATGCAATTTATCTATTTGTTATTGATGTATTGTTTATTAGCTTAATACAATATAATTTTTTTTTCAAAGTAGACTTTGAATGCTCGAAATTATGTATTTTTGTAAGTTAATGTACAATAGAAAGTGATTTTTTGAGTTTCTATTTTGAGACTGCAATTTATTGTTTGTCTTGCCATTAAAAAAGAAGAAGTACTTAGCATTGATTGGGATTGAATCCAGTAAAAATATATCACTTATTCATTTATTTCAATTCGAAACCTTTTGAAAAACTATATCAAATTTGGATTAGGTTCCTTGTTGTTTGTTGTGTTGCTTGTAGGATGTTCAGTAAAAAAAAATACCTGGACTTCGAGAACTTCTCAGGCAATGAATACTCGTTTTAATGTGTATTTTAATGGCGCAACAAGTTATGAGGAGGGTCTAAAAAACATACAACTTGCCAATGTTGAAGATTATTCTTCAATTATCGCGATGTATCCTATAAGTCGGCATTCCAATGCCAAATCGGCTATTTCTAACATGGATCGCACCATCGAAAAATGTAGAAAGGCTATTAAACTCCACTCCATAAAAGTAAAGCCGGTTAAGAATTACAGAAAGTCCAACGATCCGAAATACAAACTTTATTACAGTCAGCAGGAATTTAATCCGGCCTTGAAAGAGGCATGGCTGCTTTTGGCTCAAGCAGAGTTTCATAAGGCCGATTTTATAGGTTCAGCAGCAACATTTGCTTACGTGTCACGTCTATATTCTACTGATAATGACATGGTTTCGAAATGTCAGTTGTGGATAGCCCGTGCCTATGGCGAGGCTGGTTGGATGTACGAAGCAGAGGAGGTTCTTTCCAAATTGGATCAAAATAAATTGAAAAGTCAGAATATTGGCTTGTATGCCTCGGTGAATGCTGACTTATTGCTGAAAAAGCGTCAGTACAAGGAAGCGATTCCTTTCTTGAAACTGGCCTTGTCGAATGAAAATGACAGGTATTTGAAACAGCGATTTGGTTATTTGCTGGCACAGTTGTATCAAAAAAACGGAGATAATAAAGCTGCGTATGATGCATTCACATCCGTCATTAAATCGAACCCTCCATTTGAGATGGACTTTAATTCGCGCATCAGCAGGGCTCAGACAGCTCAGGGCGATATAGCAGCAGTGCAAAAGGACCTTCGGAAAATGGCGAAAAATGTAAATAATGCCGATTATCTTGATCAAATTTATTATGCGTTGGGAAATACCTATCTGAATAGTTCCGATACCATACATGCGATTAAAAATTTCGAATTATCAGCCGAGAAGAGTACCCGAAATGGAATTGATAAAGCCATTACGCTTATAAAACTGGGTGATCTGCAATATAATAGAACTAATTACGTGGTAGCACAACCCTGTTATGAAGGTGCTGGGAAAATTATTACGAAAGAGCATGATGATTATGTTCGTGTTACCAAACGCGCCGAAATGCTTGGCGAGTTAGTAGGACAGATTAATATTGTGACTTTACAGGATAGTCTTCAGAGGCTTTCTTCATTGCCAGAAAGCCAGCGATTAGAAGTGGTTGATAAATTAATTGCAAGGCTGATGGCGGACGAGAAGGCTGCCGCCGAAAAAGAACAGACAAAGACAAATGATGAAAAGGGTAATCAATATGCACGTCTTACTCCGATAGGTGGCAACATGCCCGGTGGTGCTATCGGCGATTGGTATTTTTATAATGTTGGTTTAATTCGTTCCGGCGAATCGGATTTCCAGAAGAAATGGGGAAAACGAAAGTTGGAAGATAACTGGCGACGAACCAATAAAACAGCTTCTCTTTTTGCCGATGAAGCTGCTTTAGCGTCCGCTGGGGCAACTGCTGAGGATAGCTTGAAAACGAAAAGTGCTATGACCTCTGATGTAAAGAATCCTGAGTTTTACCTGAATCAAATTCCCATAACCAAAGCACAGATCGATAAATCGAATGCAGAAACTGCCACTGCATTGTATAATGTAGGACTGATTTATAAAGAAAAAATCGAGGATTTTCCATTGGCTGTAAAAGCATTTCAGGAGTTTGCCCGACGATTCCCGACTGATCCACGGGTGGCTGATGCGTATTATAATAACTATATGATTCAGTCGAAACTGGAGAATCAACCTGAAGCTCAGTTGTATAGAAATAAATTGATTACAGAGTTCCCAACATCGGAATATGCATTGATGTTATCGCAACCCGACTACGCAAAACGGATGGCGGCCATGTACAGTGAGCAGGACTCCATTTATAGCCGAACGTACAAAGCCTATAACGATAATAAGTTTGACATTGTGTTTCAGAATGTGGACTATATAAAAAAGAATTACCCTTTGTCAACATTGATGCCTAAATTTTTGTTCTTAAATGCACTAAGCATTGGCAAGAGCAGTACGCCTGATAAATTTGAAAAAGCATTGACTGAATTGGTTAGCAGTCATCCCCAGAGTGATGTGAGCTCAATGAGTAAGGATATACTGGCACTTATGAAACAAGGTCAGCAAGCACAAACCGGTACGACCGGTGGATCGCTGATTGCCAAGCGCGAACAGATTACAAAAACAGAAATAGAAAATCTTGATCAGCGGAAATTTACGGCCGATAAGAAATCGAAACATAGATTGATGCTTGTAAGCTCAACAAATATAGCCAATTCTAATAAGTTGTTGTATAGCATAGCATCGTTCAATTTTTCGCGATTTATGATTAAAGATTTTGATCTGGTGGTAAATAAACTGGACTCGGTTCAAAGTGCTTTGTCTGTCACCAATCTTGAATCGTACGATGAAGCTGACTGGTATTCAAAGACTTTGAATACTGATCCACTGTTGGTGCAGTTGCTGAGCGATTTGAATATTCGAAAGATTGTTATTTCGGAAGCTAATTTTGCTTTGTTGAGAACTGGTTCTACTCTGAATGATTATTTGGCTTTTAGCAATAATTCGGTTGAAATGAAGCAACCCCAAAAGGAAACAACTCTTGTGACTGCTAAATCGCAGGAACAAGTTGCTAAAGCAATCGTTCAAAAATCGGTTGCCATAGCTATAACTGACAAATTGCTTGCCGACAAAGCTGCTCCAAGAACTGAACAGGTGCAAACGGAGGCAACTAAACCAGTATTGGATAACAAAGTAAATACGCCAACAAGTGTGACGACACCAGTAGTTGTTCAACCAAAAGTGGAAGAACCACCTGTGCCATTGTTCAAAAATCTATATGGATACCGTGCTAACGACGCACACTTTATTGCCATTTATATTGTTTCGGGACCTGTAGATTTTGAAAAAGTAAACGCCGCTTTTGATAGTTATAATGCTAAGAACTATAGTGTCCTGAATCTAAAGGTTTCGTTAGAAACTGTAGGTAAAAAGCAAGTAATAGTTGTTGGAAGTTTGAACGATGCTAATATCGCCAAATCATATTTGCTCAGAATGGTGAAAGAATCCAGCTTGTTTGAAGGCTTGAAAAATGCAAACTACAGAAACTTAATCGGTTCGAAAAAGAACCTGAATACTCTTATGCAGCAAAACACACTTGACGTGTATTTTGAATTTATGAAAGAGTATTATTTAAAATAAATAGTTGAATACGAAACATGAAAGTTTTTTTGTGTTTTAAAATTATACAAAGAAACCATTATTTACCCAAGGCTTTAGACGCTTGTCTATAGACTTTAGACATATCAATTATGAAAAAAGACCGCATACTTTGGGCTGATGATGAAATGGATTTATTGAGTCCGTATATTCTTTTTTTGGAAGAGAAGGGTTATGATGTTGTTACGGCAACAAATGGAAAGGATGCAGTGGACTTATGCCAAAGAGAGACCTTTGATATCATTTTTCTGGATGAAAATATGCCTGGGTTAAGCGGTTTGGAGACTTTGGCGCTTATAAAAGATATAGATCCTAACGTGCCAATGGTGATGATTACCAAGAGCGAGGAAGAAAATATAATGAATATGGCTATTGGGAGCAAAATAGCCGATTATCTTACAAAACCGGTAAATCCAAGTCAGATTTTACTGACATTGAAGAAGAATATTCACAAGAAAGAACTTGTGGCCGATCATACCGCCTCTACCTATCAATCGCAATTTGGGCGTATTGGTATGCAGATAAATGATACGCTGACTTATGAAGATTGGGTAGAAGTGTACAAGAAGTTGGTCTACTGGGAATTGGAATTGACCGAAGCTGATAACGGTATGGATGAAATGCTCCGTATGCAAAAGGCTGAAGCCAATAATTCATTTACAAAATTTGTGAAAAAGAATTATATGGACTGGTTCGAACAGCCGGAGAAACGCCCTTTGATGAGTCCAGATTTATTCAAAACAAAGGTATTCCCATTGTTGGATAAAGGGGAGAAGGTGTTTTTTATTTTGGTGGATAATTTTCGGTACGATCAGTGGAAAGTTATCCGCGAACTGCTGAATGACATTTATCAGTTTAATGAAGAGGAATTGTATTGCAGCATGCTGCCTACGGCAACTCAATATGCCCGAAATGCTATTTTTTCCGGACTATTACCACTTCAAATTCAGCAAATGTTCCCAAATCTTTGGATAGAAGAAGAGGATGAAGAGGGCAAAAACCTGTATGAAAAGGATTTGCTTCAAACTCAATTTACACGTTTCCGTAAAAATTATACTTTTTCCTATCATAAGGTAAGCGATTCAGCTTCTTGTGAGCGATTAATTGGTCAATTGCCACGTATTGATAATAATCAGTTGAATGTATGTGTGTTGAACTTTATAGATATGCTTTCGCATGCCCGTACCGAGTCGAAAATGATGCGCGAACTGGCCAATGATGAAGAAGCCTATCGCTCGCTAACGCTTTCGTGGTTCAAACATTCGCCAACCTACGAGCTTTTCAAAGAAATAGCGCAACGAGGTTACAAGGTGATAGTGACTACCGATCATGGAACCATTCAGGTTACTAACCCGATAAAAGTGATTGGCGACAAGAACACAAACGTGAACCTGCGATATAAAGTAGGGAAAAATCTAACGTATAATAAAAAAGAGGTTTTTGAAATAACGCAACCCGCTAAAGTCGGTTTACCAAGCCCAAATGTAAGTTCAGCTTATATTTTTGCCGCGAACGATGACTTTTTTGCGTATCCAAACAATTATAATCATTATGTAAGTTACTACAAAAACACTTTTCAACATGGTGGTATTTCGCTGGAAGAAATGCTGATTCCGTTTGTAGTGATGCAACCTAAATGATTCAAATAACATCGAATTATTAATATAAATTTCAAAAACCCTTTTGCTAAGTTATAGGAGATAAAAGTAGTTTAATTCCCCTTTAGGGGCTAGGGGTTATTTTAATGTAGCATGAAAAATTATACAAATGTAAAAGACCTTGGCAATTTGCAAGATGCAATACAAGAGGCACTGGAGATTAAGAAAAATCGTTACGCCTACAAACACATTGGCGAGAATAAAACCTTGTTGATGGTGTTTTTCAATTCGAGTTTGAGAACTCGTTTGAGCACCCAGAAGGCAGGAATGAACTTGGGAATGAACACAATGGTGCTCGATATTAATTCGGGTGCATGGAAACTGGAAACGGAGCGAGGAGTGATTATGGATGGCGATAAACCGGAACATATTCTGGAGGCTATCCCCGTTATGGCAAGTTATTGCGACGTGATTGGTGTACGTGCATTTGCAGGTCTTGAGGATAAAGCGTATGATTATCAAGAAACTATTATCAATCAATTTATTCAATATTCAGGCAAACCGGTTTTCAGTATGGAAGCTGCGACAGGACATCCTTTGCAGGGTTTTGCCGATTTGATTACCATTGAGGAATATAAGAAAACTGCTCGTCCGAAAGTAGTACTTACATGGGCACCACATCCTAAAGCATTGCCACAAGCGGTTCCCAACTCTTTTGCCGATTTTATGAATGAGGCAGATGTTGATTTTGTAATCACTCACCCAAAAGGGTATGAGTTAGCTGATGAATTTGTGCGTGGAGCGCGTGTTGAATACGACCAGATGAAAGCATTCGAGGGTGCCGATTTTATTTATGCCAAAAACTGGTCGGCTTATCAGGACCCTAACTATGGCCAGATTCTGAGCAAAGACAGGGATTGGACGGTTAGTAGTCGTCAGATGGCGGTGACGAATAATGCTCACTTCATGCATTGTTTACCGGTTCGTCGAAATATGATTGTGACTGACGAAGTAATTGAAAGCCCGCAATCAATTGTAATTCCGGAGGCGGCGAACCGTGAAATTTCTGCTCAGGTAGTTATCAAAAGATTATTAGAAAATATTGGACGATAAAACATAAAACAGCAAATCCCACAAATTATCGCAAATGAATGCATTAAAACTGTTTTTATTTGCGTTTTTTGCGTAATTTGCGTACAAAAAAATAGAAATGAATTTAGAACAAGTAGCTGCGTCAATTCGCAACGTTCCTGATTTCCCGAAACCGGGAATTTTATTCAAAGACATCACAACAGCGATGAAAGACGCTGAAGTGCTAAAATTTATTGCTGATGAGCTTTATGATTATTACAAAGATAAAGGAATCACTAAGGTTGTTGGTGTTGAAAGCCGTGGTTTTGTGTTGGGAAGTATTCTCGCGTACCGACTCGGAGCCGGTTTTGTATTACTGCGTAAACCAGGCAAATTGCCATCGGATACTTTCAAAATAGACTATGATCTGGAGTATGGAACCGATTCGCTTGAGATTCACAAAGATTCAATTGAAGAGGATGACGTAGTCTTGTTGCATGACGATCTTTTGGCCACAGGTGGTAGCGCAAACGCTGCATTGGAGTTGTTGACTAACTTTACTCATAATGGTGTTTATGTTAGTTTTTTGATAGAACTTGAGTTCTTGAAAGGTCGCCCGCGCTTAGAAGGTGCAATTGATATTCATTCGTTACTTAAATTTTAAAATGTCTTAACCACTAAGTCACCAGGTTCACTAAGTTACAATTGATGTTTCTTTTATTGTACTTAAATGCTTGGTGATTCTTTGTGCTCTTAGTGACTCAGCGGTAAAATATGGAAAAACTTACACTCGTAAAAGTAGGAGGGAAAATAGTAGAAGAACCTCAAAGTCTGAAACAGCTATTGTCTGATTTCTCCAGAATAGAGGGTTACAAAGTATTGGTGCATGGTGGTGGTCGTTCAGCTACGGCTATTGCAGCTCAACTAGGTATCGAAAGTAAAATGGTAAATGGTCGTCGGATTACCGATGAAGAAACACTGAAAGTGGTAACCATGGTTTATGGCGGATTGGTAAATAAACAAATTGTAGCTGGACTTCAGTCCATTGGTGTTAACGCATTGGGACTTACCGGTGCCGATTTGAATTATATGCGTTCTGAGAAACGTCCGGTAAAGGATGTGGATTATGGCTTTGTAGGTGATGTAAAAGAGGTGAATGCCGATATTCTGGCCGACTTAATAGGTAAGGGCGTGGTTCCTGTTCTGGCTCCATTGACACACGATAAATCAGGAAATCTATTGAATACCAATGCGGATACCATAGCGGGTGAAGCTGCTAAAGCCTTGTCGAAGCATTTTGGAGTAACGTTAATGTATTGTTTCGAGAAAAA
>OBMA010001359.1_pt1 | contig 14936 bp, 15 predicted proteins | sample 1539141 | NCBI WGS metagenome assembly OBMA01 (sample SAMEA3991484, study PRJEB22521) | metagenome | biome: anthropogenic terrestrial biome; feature: sewage plant; material: raw primary sludge | place: Sweden | collected 2012-09-26 | reverse complement strand
TGAACGGGCTGTTTGGTAAAACACGAATAGGCTATTATTCTGTAAGTAAAGAAATGTTGGAAAAACGGAATTTGACCGAGACGACTATTATTAGGATTGTGGCAGAAATACGCAATGAAGATCCAGGCATAGGAGCATACAAACTGTTTGTCATGCTCAAAGAGTTATATGCAGAAAAGATGTCTGGGCGGGATAAATTCTACGATTTGCTGCGTCATCACCATCTGATGCTGAAACCGCAACGTAAACGGCATACGACAAATTCAAATCACAATTACCGCAAGTACAAGAATATGATAAAGAACTTTATGCCGACTGCTCCCAATGAGCTATGGGTTGCAGATATTACTTATATAGAAACAAAAGATGGAGTGTGTTATCTGCATCTTATCACGGATGCCTTTACACACGAGATAATTGGATGGACATTGTCCGACACGCTTATGGCAACCAACACCATATCAGCTCTGGAGCAGGCTATCAAGCAGGCAGGTGGTGCGTCTCTAAGTAAACTGATACATCACTCAGACCGCGGTTCGCAATATTGTTGCAATGCATATGTAGAACTACTTAATTCCATTTCTGCCACTATCAGCATGACCGAAGATTACAAACCTACTGACAATGCCATTGCCGAACGTGTGAATGGTATTATCAAGCAGGAATGGCTGTATCGTATGGACAGACCTGAAAATTTAGAGGATGCACGAAAAGTTCTAAGTTCCATTATTAATTTCTATAATAATAAAAGACCACACATGAGTAACTGCATGAAAACCCCAGCAGAGATGAGAATGCGTTTCGGGTAGTTGCTCTTTGGAGGCTTCACGCCTCCAGCCGCAGGGCAAACCACCGTGGTGTTTTTCATGGGAATATATTTGCGTATATAGAAATTTTATTTAACTTTGTAAGAGAAATATGCATACTAAACTGATTTGTAATAACATTTCGCTATGTCAACCTTTTCAGTAAAGGATTTCAGAATGTGTAAAGACTATCAGTAACAGTTTTAAAATAATGTATAGTGATTCAGTAAGTATAACTACAAATGTGTATACCGATTCCAGTCATAGTCAGAGAGAATATTTTAGCATACTTTTCTTGTGTCATTTTGCTAACTAATTTATGCTGTATAGAGCAGCTATTAATACTATATTATTGTGTTAGACCTTTAACACACTTGAAATGACGTCCTCGCTATGATAGCTTGAACGCATCAAAATAGTCTTGTATCTCGTTTTTGTAGCTGTCGGAGATAGGAATGAAATCCTTTCCAAAGACAATGCGGAATCTGTCTACAAGACAGATCTTTGACATGTGGACGATGTATGAGCGGTGGGAACGTAGAAATTCTGGCTTTGGCAAATACCCCTCTATCTTCTTCATGTTTAGCAGACTCGTTATTGTATTGTCTTTTTCCAAATGAAATTTTACATAGTCTTTTTCTCCCTCAATAAAAAGAATTTCATCAAGCATTATTCGTACTAGTTTGTATTCGCTCTTGACAAAGATAAACCTATTGTTCTTGGTGTACAAATTGGCATTTGTATAATATTCATGCGCATTGTTGGACGCGGTAAGGAAATCCTCATACGAGACAGGGTTCAAAAGATAATCGATGGCGTTGACCTTGTAACCGTCGATAGCATAACTGTCATCATCAGCAATAAACACAATCTTCGTATCTTTTGTCAATATTCTAGCAAACTCAATACCATTGAGTTCATGCATTTTTGTAGCAAGGAATACCAAGTCTATTTTATTCTCCCTTATATCCTTTATTGCGTTGATTGCACTTTCGTATGAGCCTGACAGCCTGAGAAAGGGTGTGTTTTCTACGTATTTTGTCAACAACTCAATAATCCTTTTGTCGTTGTTAATTATTATGCAATTAAGAATCATGTTGAAGTTTAATTTAAATTATTATTTTTGAACGTGTTGTTTACAAAAGATATAATTTGTTTCTTTCTTGTTCAATCAACTCTTTTTTTGTCGCAAACAGAGTCTTTCGTAGGAGTGAAACGTTAGTACACTCAATATGCTTTATTTTTCTGCTGTGTATATCATTACATTTGTAGGGCATTTTAATTTCTGTTGTTGTTTGAAATTTATAAAAATAATCACTACTGTATAAGTGATAGCCTATATGTATGTCAGATTATTGGCAATGTTGAACAATTAAGAGGTAATTAAAACTCATGCAACAACCCATATACTACTTATTATTTTCATACCTCATAAGCTATTTTTACGCTTGATTCTTTTGTATCTTTTTATTTAAGTTCTCCTGATTGATAGAAGTTGAGCAGGCTAATATTTAATATTGTCATATACTTGCTTTGCAATTCACTTTGTTGTGCGGTGAGAAGATTGGTTTTGCCTGTCATTAGCTCAATAATATTTTTAAGTCCCAGACGGAATTGCTCGCTCAAGAGGTCATAGCTATCCTGATAGCTTTCTACGCTTACCTTTGCTGCCTTAAATTTGTTTTGGTTTGTTGTTGCATCAAGCCAGTAACTTTCAATATTTGAATATAGTGTGGTTTGTTTGTCTTTAAGGTCAAGCAGATTACTCAGTCTCTGTATCATTGCTTTGTTTACTGCGGTCTTCTTTGAACGGTTATCAAAGATAGGTATGCTTACAGTGAAGCCGGCCCCCATATCAAAATTGGTTTTCATTTGTGTGCCCCATGTCGTATTACTCATAGATGTAGTGTTTGTACCAGCGTTTGCATTTAGTGAGATTGTAGGCAGGCTTTGTGCCTTTGCTATTTTAATTGCAAGGTCACTATTTTCAATGGCTAACATTGAGCTCTTAATTTCGGGACGCAGATCCAGTGCTGTGGAGTATACATTGCTCAATGCAGGTATATTTTGTAAGGCCATTTCGTCAGTCATCGTTGGTATTTCAACATCGAAAGCTTCGTCATTCGTAATTTGCAGTAGTTGTTTAAGCTGTCTTTTATAATTTTTGAGGCTACTTTCAGACGCAACTATATTGTATTCGTCTTGAGCACGTTGTGCTGTCAATTGGGCAAGGTCAGCCTTGCTCATTTTGCCTACCTTTTCCATCTCTTTTCCTCTTTCCTCATTTTTCTTGCTTGTTTCCAGACTGTGCTTGTTTACTGTTATTGCATCGCTAGAATAGAGAATTTGAACGTAGAGCTGAGCAATCTGTTCCTGAATGGAGTTTGCTGTAATATCAGAGTTTAGTCCGGCTTGTTGTACAGACAATTGGTTTTGTTTTATAGTATTGTGGTTACGGTTGCCATTCCATACAGTCCAATTGGCATTAATGCCGTAACTTCCATTGTAATACACCTTATCGGCACTAGATTGGACGTACCCGTTAGCTACAGTTGAACTACTTTCTGTCCAAGGACGATAGGTTGCATTTTGGGATGTGCTGGCATTAAGTGAGGGAAGCAGTTCTGCTTTCGATAGAAATACGTCTTCTTCTGCACTTTGTTTGGATAGCCGATTCTTCTGAATCGTGATGTTGTTTTGTAATGCATAGTTGATACAATCACTTAATGTCCACTGTTTCGCCTCAATACTGCATGGAGCAGCAATAATCAATAGTCCGACAAATGCATTAATCCATAATTTATTCATAAAAAATTTTTGTTTAGTTATCGACAAAAATATTAATTCGTCTTTTGTTTTATTGTATATATCAATTTTATTTGTTAGTTAGACTAAAAATAACGACAATAAGTTTATTCGAGCAAGTGATTATTAACAATTGTTTGGAAATAATGTTAGTTATGAAAACATATATTTACAAAGAGGACGTATTCTGTCATTTTGAATACATCCAGTATTTTTATATATTTTGTTTACAGACGTTGAAGTCGTGCAATATATTTCCCCAATATGTCAAATTCGATGTTTACAACAGTCCCTATATTTATATCACTGAAATTTGTGTTTTCGCGAGTAAATGGTATTATCGCCACGGTGAAAGTTTTATCAGTGGGCTCGCATACAGTCAGTGACACTCCATTTACTGTTACTGATCCTTTGTCCACGGTGAAGTAACCTCTATTTGCCATCTCTTTGCTAAAGTCATATTCGAAGGTGAAGTATGTGGAGCCGTCAGCATCCTTCATGCCGATGCAGGTGGCAGTTTTGTCTACATGTCCCTGTACGATATGCCCGTCAAGACGTCCATTCATAATCATGGAACGTTCCACGTTTACACTGTCGCCCACACGGAGTAGTCCTAGGTTGGAACAGTCTAGGGTTTCCTTCATTGCCGTAACGGTGTATGTGTCGTTCTCTATTTTGACAACGGTAAGGCACACACCATTGTGGCTAATACTCTGATCAATCTTCAACTCGTCGATGAATGAACATTTCATTGTGAAGTCGATATTCTCTTGAATCTTATTTATGGCCACGACAATAGCCATTTCTTCTATAATACCAGAAAACATATTCCTAATTTTATTATTAATTATTTAAAAAGAAAACGGCAGAAACATATCTGCCGTATATTTTAAAAAGGGTCATATCGATGATGTGATGAAACTCCGAGTTTGAAAGATTTGAGAGTTCCCCGCCTTTGTAATCCACCGGCATTACAGCTTAGTTCACAAGAATTTTATGTGGCCCGCCATTAGCAAAAGAAATCTTCTCGGTTTTCGTTTTATTTTTGATGAGTATCCCAATCAAACCGATACAACCCAATTTTATCCTCATTTTCGTATGCAAAGGTAAGTCTTTCGTTCCAATGTTCCAAATATTTTGAGAATAAAAATATTTTTCATCGAATAGTAGTATAATAGAGTTAAATATTGTTTGCAAAAACATGATTGTTGGGCATCTATGATCAACTGAATTATATGAAAACCATATAAATGATAGATATTCAGTGGAATGCATTATAAGATTTTTTCATTAACATCATTAGATATATAATAGTATGGTGGGTATTGGATAGGATAGAAAAGTCATAATAATCGGGTTTGTTTGTAAGTGCAGACAAATAAACCTGATTATTTTATTTCTCTTCATCATAGAATCTATTGAATTTTTCTTTCAATAGTATTTTGTTATTGATGATATCGCGTATTTCTTTCATGTGCTTTTCATTTGGTGAATTTGAAATCCATAGTTTTATATATCCATGCTCTGAATATTTCTCCTGCATGTGGTCTTCAAACCTTTCCCATTGTTCTTCCTTGTTTTTCTCAGGATGGTGATCCAGTCCATATTCCACAGCGCGGCGGAATACAGTGTCGGGTACAAGGTCGCGGTCGGCTTCTGCTACAATCTTACCATATATATTGCGAGGGGCATGCGATGCGGACGCACGGTGGTCTTCAACTGCTTCCTTCATGATTTTGATTTTTTCGGCAGAAAACCATTTACGTAATCTCATGTCTGTAGTAAGAATTTTCCCGCTTGTGATATGATGTATGGCACGTGGACCAGAAAGTCCCAGGTCATGATAGGCGGCAATGGTGTAAACCATGTTGATGTCTGTACCAGTCTTTCTTGCCAGTTCCAGTGAACGTCTTATCACTCCGGTGACATGCGACAGTCGGTGGGCCTTGTCGAATTCAGCATATCGTGGCAAAATATTCTGTTCGATAAATTCCATCAAGTCGAGACTTACGTTAGCGTCAATCATATTAAATGAATTAAAAATTTTGCAAATATAATGTTTTATGATTAATTTTGCAAATAAAATCAGTGAGAAAATGAATGAGAATGAGGTTAAGGTGAATTCGCTGAAAGCATGGATGCTTGCAACACGTCCAAAGACATTGATAGGTGCAGCAGTTCCGGTGATGATTGGCACTGCAATGGCATTGCGAGATTCGGGATGGAATATCAATGTTATGCCGTTGGTGTTGTGCTTTGCTTTTGCGTTTATCATGCAGATAGATGCCAATTTTGTGAATGATTACTTCGATTTTAAGCGAGGTAACGATGATGAGACCCGTTTGGGTCCACTTCGCGCATGTGCACAGGGATGGATTACTATGCGCGCCATGAAGTCAGCTCTCATAATAACCACTCTTCTGGCATGTGTTGCAGGATTGCCTTTAGTGCTTTATGGTGGTTATGCAATGATTTTTGTCGGTGTGACCTGTTTGTTGTTTAGTATCCTTTACACTACGCGCCTTTCATACATTGGTATGGGGGATATTCTTGTGCTATTGTTTTTTGGGTTGGTTCCTGTCACGATGACATATTATCTTGAAATGCCGATGTATATGCAGGGATTCACGAATGAAGTGATTGTTGCATCGGTAGCATGTGGAATGGTGATTGATACATTGCTGATTGTTAACAATTATCGTGACATAGACAATGATCGCCGTGCGGGTAAAATTACATTGGTGGTATCCATTGGACCATCGGTTTCAAGAAGACTGTACCTTATTGTTGGATTCTTTGCATGTCTTATGGGACTTGTATTTGCTTTTATGGGAAGTTATTGGGCGTTTGTGTTGCCAGCTATATATCTATTCTTCCATGTCATAACATACCGAAAGATGGTAAAGATAGACAAAGGCAGTGAACTTAACAAAATATTGGGTGAGACGGCCCGCAATATATTCTTCTATGGATTGCTTGTTTCGATTGGATTGTTGTTGTAATATATCAATCTTGAAGACAATATTTAATTTCAGTTCACACCAACAGTATAGATGTGTCATGCCACGTCTATACAATCAGCCCATCAACATATCTGTGGAGATATATTGATATGAATAGATATATGTTTAATACCTTGTTGATACGTGGGAGACTGTATATCAATTAATGTCATAGCCAAATCTAATTCTACTTGATTGTAAAACGGAGTATGGTTAACAGTTAACCACGATGTGATTGACCTTTAATAGCAACTATGCGTTTTTCATTAACATTACCGCGTTTTACCGTCAATTGAAGAAGTTCCAGCTGAGTCCGAATCTAAGTATTCTTTCATTAAGCGCATAGTGTGGGGTTAGAAAGTAATTCTTCTTGCCAGTCCCCGCATTCACATGGCTCATCATTACGAAAAACCGAGTGTGTTTCAGATGGAAGTTGGCATACACGTTTACGATAGGATAATTACCCACTTCTGTTTTGCTGTCACCAGTCTGTACCGTATATTGACCCAATGCAGGGCTATAATCTGGTGCGTAATATTTTGTAAAGTAGCGTGCATCAGCACCAAAGTCACATTTCAGCACATGTGCAATCTTGAATTGAAAATACAGATTTGTGTAGATGTTAAAATCAGGAACTGGCAAGACATCACTATTTGACGATTTCTGATAGGTAATCTGATTCTCCCAATTGAGCGGTCCCAGTGTGAAATCCTGGCTCAGTGATGCCGTGAAAAGGCTTATTGGGGATCCGCATTGTTTTACCGTTATTGTGTTTCCTGTGCGTTCATAGTTGGATGTTATGGTGTAACTCTGTCCGAAGTATGTATAATTCTTTATCTCATCCGCTGCAACGCGTAGAGTGGTGCGTGTCTTGCGGTAGTTGAAGAGTCCTTGTATGCGCGAGTGGATTATTTTTGACATGTCGTCATTGTCCCACCACAGATGTTTGGAGTGGTAATGACGGTAATAGAATGTGGGGTTGAGTGAGTGGAAGAAACCGCTAGCAGCAAGGGTGACAGTATCGCCAAAGAGTCGGAAATTGAGGTCGGCTGTGGCATCAAATTTTAGTTGTCCGGCATCCTCGCCGGTGAGCCACGTCTCAGCTATAACGTCATAGTGCAGTATGTTCCCTTCGGTCTTACTCAGTTCGCCTCCTATACTCAGATTGTGATCGTTGTAGGTGGTAGAACCATTGATGGAGTCTGGAAGTGTGTAGTGACGCAAATCACTTGTCAAAAACGCCTTTAGGCCAGCCTTTGCCCACTTGTTAAATCCTTCGAGTAGTGATATGGCGAATGTGTTTTTTATGCGATAATGGCTTGTCTTGTCATATATAGAGTCACCTCCGAATTTGCAGACATTGTCATATGTGTTTGCGTAGAAGTCTTTAGGTGTAGCATAAGCTTCATATATGCGTTTATAGTTGTCAATCTTCAGCGTATGGATAAAACTCGTTACGGGTACGTATTCATTTTTCATCCATGATGTGTCTTTATCCAGCTTCGTATCGGCAGCCATCAAACTATCAGTACCGGCCTTTCCATTGACAGCTATGCGTGAGCTTTTATTTGCAAGAGTGTCTTTTGGCTCTTCTCCGGCAATTTTCGCATTGTCAGGACGCCCGGCAAATTTTTTTTTGTTTTTTTCGAAGTCGTTATCGTCAAACTTATTGCCGTTTTTCTTTGCATCTTTCTTTGCATCGTCTTTTTCTTTCTTAGCATTTTGTTCCTTTTGTGATTCCATGGCAAATTTCTTTGCCTTAATCTCTTCATCTGTCATTTTTACCTTACGGTTAAAACCGAGACTATAACGTTGGGTGAAGAAGAGATGCTGGTTGTCATTACGATTCCAGTTATATGATAGCACAGTTGGTATTTCGGATGTCTCATAACTATCGTTGAAACTTTCAGGATGTGTGATATATTTGTCGTCCGTTATACCCCCGTTCTCTGCCACTTTCTGATGGTTTGTGGATAGCAAAAGATGAGCTTGATAGCGATCACCAAGATAAGATCCGTACATCGTATAGTTGAAGTGGGATGTACTCTGGTTTTGATAATATCCTCTTCCGTATATGTAGTCGAAGTTAAACCCCACGCCTATTTTCTTTCCTGCATTTACACCGAATTTGGCAATGAAATGATCTTCACCGTTAGTTCGATCACCGCAGTTGTTGTATGTCAGGTTGGTGAACGGTGAAAGCGTGTTGGTGAAGTGAAATTTGTCTGGTGCTGTTATGAATAAGTCGTATGGCTGTGTGAATATGAATTGTTCGACATCAGGCCGGTCTATGAAGATGCGGTTAATGCGCGGGGATCCTACATTACCCAATGTGTTGTATTCGCCACGCATACCTGTGGTGAATATTGAGTTCATAAACATGTGGGGGATGGTGTCGAGTTGTGCAGAACAACGGTCTCCGAAACGGGAGTCTACCGTCCATTCCTTGATGCCTTTGGGTATTTCCTTATTACTACCCAAAGAGTCTGCACTGTTTTTAGACTGTTTATTTGTGGTGATATTACCGCTTTCGTCTATTTGACTAAAATTAGTTTGTGCCACAGTATTTGCAGTTGTGGCGCAGAATAGGAATATTGCTGTGAGAAGTTTCTTCATTAATGGAAAAATCGTAAGGAACATTCGACAATTTTGAAGACCATCGATATAAGAATTACTATGGAGCCGGGTGTCTTCCCGACGAAGAAATATAACAACACGCCAATAATGGCGCCCAACATAAATATGATGTTGAGTACATTGCGCAGTTTGAAGAAACGGCCTTTTTCTTTCTTTTCTTTCTGCCGGTGTTGGTGTATGCTTTGTTCGTTGTCTGTCATTTTATGCTATTTGTTGGATTTTGTTATGCATTATTGCACGGCGTAGGTCAACGTCTTGAAGATGTAGTCCTTGCGATCAATGGTTTTACGACGGAACTTGCCAGAAATCTTACTCAACTTTGTTTGCTTTTTGTTAAGCCCATACTTGTCCGTAATCCATTCTTCGGCCGATGTCTGGAAACCAGAAGAGCGTCCTTCCTCATATTTGTAGTTCAAACGCTCCATGGTTACGTGCAGATGACCGTCAGAACAACTGGCAATAATGGTATAGTTAAACTCTGTCCGGTCTAATGAAAGGAAGGTGTTAGTGAACACGAGCCACTCCTTGAAGCGTGCCGCGATGACGTGATCTTTCTTGTTGATGAGTGCGATGGCACTCTCCTTGAACTGTCCATCTTCTTTTGTCATATTGTCGAGAGTGGTGTACACACGGTCGTAAATTTCTTGTGCGCTCTTGCCTAGTACATTAATATCTAGGGAGAATACCACCTTGCCATTATCTTCAGGCACGGCCCCTGTAAGATATTTCATATCTTCAGGATTTATTTCTTGCTTCTTCTCATCCTTGGGAGCAACTTGCTCTTTCTTTTGTGTGTCTTGAGGTCTTTCCCAAACATTCTGAGCCATGCTCATAATGGGGAGGCTGGCCAATATAGCAAAAAGAATTTTTTTCATAACACTATTTGATTTTAATATTTTGTTTGGCAAAATTACGAAATAATGTTAGATTACCGTGTTATTAAGCAATATTTAACTTTATTTCAATTCCAGTTGGGATTGTAATCTGATAATCTCATCACGATATTGTGCTGCCTGGATGAAGTCGAGTTCCTTTGCAGATTGTTTCATTAGTGCTTTAGTATCGACGATACTCTTCTCTAGTTGTTCCCTTGTCATCCGTTTGATGATAGGGTCGGCGGCAAAAGCTGCATTGTTTGGTTCGATGTAAATTCGTGACGCTGTTTTGGCCGTTCCATCTTCGGCGGGCATTTTTGCAGTTAGCGAGCCTTTTATTTCCTTCACTATCTGTTGTGGGGTAATGTGGTGTTCCTCGTTATATTTCAACTGTATCGAGCGCCGGCGTGCTGTCTCGTCGATAGTTTGTCTCATACTGCCTGTTATGTTGTCGGCATACATTATAACCTTTCCGTTTACATTTCGGGCGGCTCGTCCGGCAGTCTGTGTCAGTGAACGGTGGCTTCTGAGAAATCCTTCCTTGTCGGCATCCAGTATGGCTACGAGTGATACCTCGGGCAAGTCAAGACCTTCGCGTAGCAGGTTCACGCCTACAAGCACGTCAAAAGTTCCAGCTCTCAGGTCGTTCATTATCTTGATACGGTCCAGTGTGGCCACATCACTGTGGATATAGTTTGCATTCACGCCATTGTTAAGAAGATATTCGGTGAGTTCCTCTGCCATTCTTTTGGTGAGTGTGGTAACGAGTATACGTTCGTTGCGATGGCTTCTTGTCACTATTTCGTCCATCAGATCGTCTATCTGGTTCTCACTCGGGCGAACATCAATTTGTGGGTCCAAAAGGCCTGTTGGGCGAATAAGTTGCTCTACAACTACACCTTCAGCCTCTTGTAGTTCGTATGCCGCGGGTGTAGCTGACACGTATATGGCTTGGTTTATGATGTCGTGGAACTCCTCGAAACGCAATGGGCGGTTGTCGAAGGCAGCGGGCAGCCGGAAACCGAACTCAACAAGGTTCTGCTTACGGGCACGGTCGCCACCAAACATCGCGCCTATCTGTGGTACACTGACATGACTTTCGTCCACCACGAGCAGGTAGTCCTTGGGGAAGAAGTCGAGCAGGCAGTATGGACGTTCGCCGGGTTCACGTCCGTCGAAGTACCTGGAATAGTTCTCAATTCCGGAACAGTGGCCAAGTTCCTTAATCATCTCCATGTCATATTCCACGCGCTCCTTGATTCGTTGTGCCTTAATGGTGTCTCCTATTCCGTTAAAGAAATCCACTTGTTTTATTAGGTCGTCCTGAATATTGCGTATGGCAATTTGTGTCTGTTCCTTTGATGTGACGAAAAGATTGGCTGGATATATCTGGTATTCATCGAATGAAGCGACACGATGAAATGTCATACTGTCAATTTCTTCTATCTCATCAATGTCGTCATCCCACCATGTCACGCGCAGTATGTTGTCACTGTATGCCACGGCAATGTCTATAGTGTCTCCTTTGACACGGAAGTTGCCGCGTTGCAGTTCGATGTCGTTGCGCACATATAGGGAATCTACGAGTTGCCGTAGAAACATATTGCGGTCCAATTTCTGTCCTTTCTTTATAGATATGGTGCTGTCCTGCATCGCTGTAGGACCTCCCATACCATATATGCACGATACGGATGATACGACAATTACGTCCTTTCGGCCGGAGAGTAGTGATGATACGGAAGATAGACGCAACTTGTCTATCTCATCGTTTATTGCAAGGTCTTTCTCTATGTATGTGTCAGATGATGGTAAATATGCTTCAGGCTGGTAATAGTCATAGTATGAAACATAATATTCCACGGCGTTATCGGGAAAGAAACCTTTCATCTCTTCATAGAGTTGGGCCGCCAATGTCTTGTTGTGGCTCAGTATGATGGTTGGTTTATTCACATTGGCAATGACATTGGCCACGGTGAATGTCTTTCCGGAGCCCGTTACCCCCAAGAGTACCTGTGCTTTGTCTCCTCTTTTTATACCGTCGGTCAATTGACTGATAGCTTGTGGTTGGTCTCCTGTCGGTGAATATTTTGATGTTAACTTGAATTCCATATTTTTTCTTACTTGATATGTCTCAGAATGTGCATTGGTCTATTGCAAATTGCAAAATTAGTAAAAAACTCACTAATATGTATTAGCAATAGCAATTTTTTGCTAAAAAACGAGTTGGTTGCTTTGTAAATCGGGGAATTATGTGTAATTTTGCAACTCAAAGCTAAAAATATGAAGAAATCAATTTTTGTTGTCATATCTGTTGCACTTCTGTTTTCAAGTTGTGCAAAGGAATTCAATCAGGTGTATAAGACCGACAACTATCAATATAAGTATGAATATGCCAAGGAGTGTTTCGCTTGTGGCAAGTATACACGTGCAATAACATTGCTCACAGACCTTGTGACATTGGAGAAAGGTACGGAGAATGCACAGGAGAGTCTTTACATGCTTGGCATGGCGGAATATATGAGCAAGGATTATGAGGGTGCTGCAGAGACGTTCAAAAAGTATTATCAGACATATCCGAAAGGCATTTATGCTGAGATTGCGCAATATTATGTTGGTCAGAGCTTGTTTATGAGTACTCCAGAACCAAGATTGGATCAATCTGGTACGTTGTCTGCTATATCCGCTTTTCAGGAATATCTCGACTTATTCCCAGACGCTAAATATAAGCCAAAGGCACAAAGTCGCCTTTTCGCCTTACAGGACAAGCTTGTGAGAAAAGAATTGTATTCTGCTCAACTGTATTATGATTTGGGCTCGTATTTCGGAAATTGCACAAGCGGTGGCAATAATTATGAGGCTTGTATCATTACATCCCAAAATGCACTCAAGGATTATCCATATAGCACTTTTCGTGAAAATTTCTCTTTGCTTGTGATGAAGAGCAAGTATGAATTAGCACAACAGAGTGTGGAAAACAAAAAATTGGAACGTTTTCAGGATGCCGAGGATGAATGTTATGGCTTTATAAACGAATATCCTGATTCTAAGGCCAAGTCTGATGCTGAGCGGTATATAGAAAAGTGCAAGCAGGTTACAAAGGATTAAATAAAAACATATAAATAATTATGGATTACAAGAAATCAAAGGCTTCGGGAAATACAGTTACCCGTAATATTATGGATCTCTGTGAGAAGACGGGAAATATCTATGAGAGCGTTGCAATCATCTCGAAACGTTCTAATCAGATTTCATTCGAAATCAAACAGGATTTGAACAAGAAACTTGCTGAATTTGCTTCTTATAATGACTCTTTGGAGGAGGTTTTTGAAAATCGTGAGCAGATAGAAATTTCTCGTTATTATGAGAAGCTGCCAAAGGCTACTTTGCTTGCGACTCAGGAATTCGTTGATGGTAACATTTATTGGCGTGATCCGTCTAAAGACAATTTGGAACAGGCTTAATAATGATACAGCGTAAACAAACTTTGTTTTTACTGGTTGCGCTTATTCTTAATGTTGTATGCCTTTGCTTTCCTATAGGAAGCTTTGAGCCAATGGGAATGGGTGTTAGTCCAGTCTTGTTCAATATTGGATTGAAGGATGCTACAGGTATATTGCACTTCAATAGTTGTGTGTTGTTCATGTTTTTGGTTATCACAAGCGTTCTTTCCATTACTGCAATCTTCTTGTATAAAAAGCGTAAGTTGCAGTCTAAGTTATGTTGGTGGAGTTTTTCATTTTCTTTGGGATGGTATGCCTATCTGAGCTTTTTTGTATTCAACGAAATGGAGACAATGGGAAGTCACTTCCATCCATCATTCGGAATTTGCCTGCCGCTAATTGCTATAATTCTTTATCTAATGGCTAATCAAGGCATCATTCGTGATGATAAACTAGTAAGGGCAGCTGACAGAATCAGATAGAATCAGAAAAAAACCAAAAAGACTCGTTTTATATAAAAAGCGAGTCTTTTTGGTTTTCATTGTTTATAACCCAAGTCCTTTTATTGCTTTGTCTGTTGCATTGTCCACAGCTTCTGAGGCTTTCTTTTTTGCTTTCTCAACAGCTTCGTTTGCTTTCTTATTAGTTTTATCTATAGTTTCATTTGCTTTGTCTGTTGCTTTTTGTTTTACATCGTTTACTGCATTCGTAGTAGTGCCCTTTACGCTTCCAGCAGCAGTGTTAGTAATGTTTGATGCATCTGATTTGACAGCGGCGGCCGCTTCTTTAGCAGTTGTTGTGGCGCTAGTTGGAAGCTTCTTTATTCCATCTATTAATGCCGCGATTGTAGTATTGCCTGCAGCAACATTCTTAATTTTTTCTGCATTGCTATTGATAAACTTTTGCACTTTGCTTGCATAAACCTTAGCTTCTTCCAAATTGCCTGACTTTACCAATTCGGCATATTTTGCCTGTATTGTGGCGATAGTTGTTTGCAATGTAGTCGCATCTTTAGCGCCCAATTGTGAACTTAGTGCAGACGTAATTGAGTCTGCGGCTGCATTTACTGTCGTGTTACTTACTGCAGTTGTGTCGACTGTAGTATCTGTTGTCTCAGCGTTTGCGTTTGTCTTGTTTCCGCAGCTTGCAAATGTAATTGCGATAACTGCAAATGTCATAATAAAGATTTTTTTCATAACTTCTTGATTTAATTGTTAATATTATATTTGAAAATCTATTTGCCAAAATTAATGCTTTCTGTTTATTATTGGTGCTTTTGTTAAGATGTTTTAACGATATTTTTCAAAGTCATTAAAAATCGAGTAGGAGAAAATTAAAGTAGTTTTCTCCTACTTTAATTTTCGACCTCTC
>OBMA010001355.1_pt1 | contig 14970 bp, 16 predicted proteins | sample 1539141 | NCBI WGS metagenome assembly OBMA01 (sample SAMEA3991484, study PRJEB22521) | metagenome | biome: anthropogenic terrestrial biome; feature: sewage plant; material: raw primary sludge | place: Sweden | collected 2012-09-26 | reverse complement strand
AAAATAATAGATATTGCAATAAATGCAAAATGTCAAAGACCAAGTGCTTGTAATTCAATGGAAACTCTTTTAGTTCATGAAGAAATAGCTCCTTATATTTTAACAGGTCTTGAAGATGCATTTGCAGAGCATGGAACAGTTTTAAAAGGATGTAGTGAAACTTTAAAATATATAAGTGCAATTCCTGCAACTTTAGAAGATTATGACACAGAACATTTAGCAAATATTTTAAATATTAAACTTGTTAAAAATATTGATGAAGCAATTACTCATATTCAAAGACATGGTTCAGGACATTCAGAAGCAATTTTAAGTGAAAATTATTCAACTATAAATAAGTTTTTAAATGAAGTAGATGCAGCTTGTGTTTATGCAAATGCAAGTACAAGATTTACAGATGGTGGAGCTTTTGGACTTGGCGCTGAAGTTGGGATTTCTACAAACAAACTTCACTCAAGAGGTCCAATGGGAATAAATGATTTAACTACATTTAAATATAAAATTTATGGTTCAGGTCAAATTAGATAATTATTTAGGATAAATATGTCACAAAAAGTATACTGTATCGCTTCTTTTGAAGCAAAAGAAACAAAAGAACAAGAGTTATTGGAACTTCTGCAAGGACTTGAACCAAGAACTAAAAGAGAAGATGGTTGTATTCAATATATTGTTACAAAACAATTTTCACACGCAAATGCTACTGGTAAATCATTTCCAATAGTTTTTAATGAAATTTGGGAATCAAAAGAAGCTTTTGAACTTCATTGTAATAAATCTTATATAAAAGATTTTTTTCAAAAACAATGTGTAGATAAAGATGGATTAGTAAAAGACTTCAACGTTTGTGTTTACACAGATGAAATTAATTAGTAGAGAAATATGACAAAAAAATTATTATTAACACTTTCGAGTATGGCGGTTGCTGTACTATTTTGGTTCTACTTTGGTGCCGTTTCTATTTTGAAAGATGATTCAAGCTCATTTTCAAAACTTCAATGTGTTTCTTATGCTCCTTTTGGAAAAGATCAATCTCCATTTTTATTTGATAAGGGATTAGTAATTTCTCCTGAACAAGTAAGAAAAGATTTACAACTTTTATCAAAATATACACAATGTATTAGAACTTATTCAACGGTAGGATTAGAAATGATTCCTGAAATTGCAAGGGAAAATAATCTAAAAATGCTTATGGGTGCATGGGTTAGCAAAGATACTAAACAAACAAAAGAAGAGCTTGATACTTTAATAAAACTAGCTAGTGAAAACCAAGATATAGTAAAAGCTGTAATTATTGGAAATGAAGTTTTATTAAGAGGTGATACTTCTGATGTATTACTTTTAGAGTACATAAATAAGGTAAAAACAGCACTTCCAAATACAAAAGTAACTTATGCTGATGTTTGGGAATTTTGGTTAAAACATCCAAAAATTAAAGATGCAACAGACTTTGTAACTATTCATATTCTTCCATATTGGGAAGATGAGCCAATGGGAATTAAAAGAGCAATTTCACACTTAGCAGATGTTAGAGTTGAAGTAGAAAATGTTTTAAATGAAAAAAATATTCTGATTGGTGAAACAGGTTGGCCTTCTGAGGGAAGAATGAGAGAAGATGCACATCCAAGTAAAATAAATCAAGCTTTATTTGTACGAGAGTTTGTAAAGTTAGCTGAAGAAAAAAACTGGGATTACAATATCATAGAAGCATTTGATCAACCTTGGAAAAGAATGAGTGAAGGTGCTGTTGGTGGTTTTTGGGGATTATTTGATAAAGATAGATTAGATAAAAATGTTTTTGCAGGAGATGTTTCAAACTTTCCTAATTATAAATATTTAGCATTTGCTTCTTTATTACTAATTTTAATATTTTCAAATTTATTAAAAAATAAAAATATTTCAAGTGCAAAATTACTTGCATTTACTATTGTAAATACATTATTTGCAATTTTATTTACATTACAACTTGAACAATACTATGTGACTGTTAGAACAAATCCTGAGATGTTATGGGCATTTTTAGTATTATTTATACATATTTTTGTTTATTATTTCATGCTTACAAATATTATAAGAGAAAAAAAAGATGAGCTTCCTGCAATCTCATTATTTTATTCATCAGCAATTTTTACAGTAATTTTAAGTGTAGCGATAGCTTTTGATGGGAGATATAAAAACTTTGAAATATATGTATTTGCAATTTCAGCATTATCGTTTTTATGGCTTTATAGAAATAAATTTAATGAATTAAATTTTGGGAAGTTTGAAAAAGCTTTATCTTTAGTTTTAGTTATAACTTCTATTTATACAATAGTTAATGAAACTTTTTTAAATATTTTCTCAAATGTTTGGGTAATGATTTCTTTAGTTTTTGCTTATATTTTATACAAAGGAAGTCGTCAAATATCTCTTTGTGAAATTAAAAATCTAGCTATTTATGTATTGATATTTTTTGCAATATTTACAAGTTTTAGATATGGATTTACTGATAATAAAGAGATTGCAACTCAATGTAATTTATATGCAGGAACTTTAACTTGTCAAATAAGAGATTTAATTGGAGCATTTATATATTTTGGTTATTTAGGAATGATGGCTTTAGGATTTGCTATTTTAGCTTTCTTTATAAGTAAAAGATTCTTTACTTTGCTTGCTTTATGTATTACATTAGCAGCAATCGTATTATCAAATACATTTTTAGGTTCAATTGGATTTATAATTTGTATTTCTCTTCTAACAAGAAATAAAGAGTAATAGTTTGTGCAAATTTTGCACAAACTATATTTTATTTTTTTAATATTTTATTCTAATCTTATTTTATAACTATTTTTTTAATCATTTACAGGTGGCATTTCATCTGGATCTGGCTCACCGATTAGTTCATCCATTGCTTTTATAGGAAATGGTGGTAATTTAAATTTGTCTTCTTTTATAGTAATATCAAAAACTGCAAGTTTAGCTACTTGAGTTTGAACAAGTCCTAAAGATTTACTTATAATCTTTAAAGGTACTGAGTTATAAACCCAAATCTTATCTTCACCTAATTGCCATACATCACATTTGTAACCTAATATTTCTTCAGTTCCTAGATTTTTTGCACCCATTGAAATAAAAGCTTCTTTGTTTCTTACATTTAAATTTGCATTTTCATCATCTATTACCATTTTTTGAGTATAAACAACTTCATCTGTAAAATCAACTGTATAGATTTTATCTCCCATGATTTTTGAAATCATTCTTTCTTCTTCTTTATCACCTAATACTGTTTGTTGAATTTTTTCATCTGTTAATTCAACATTTCCAAAGTCTTTGAAATACAATTTTCCAGTTCCACTAACAGTTGTAGCACTTCCCATAACTTCACCGCTACCCATTATTTCATATTCAACCATACCAGATTTTACATCATATCTATTTGCTTGTGCAAATAAACTAACAACACCTAACATTAAAAATATACCTACATATTTTAACTTTTTCACCGTCTCATCCTTTGATAAATTGGCGAATTATACTGCTAATAGATAAATATAGCAATAGATTTCAAGTTCTTTTATTTAATAAATTTTAAATAAATACCACCAAATGAACACCGTATTAAAATATTATTATTAAAACAAAAGGAGTTTATATGTCATATTCGAAAAAAAGATATTTAATATATTTTTTTATATCTTTATTTATTATTATTACACCTTTCATTAGTGTAAATAATAATCATATATTGTTATTGTCTTTTGATAAATTACAATTTCATTTTTTAGGAACAGTATATAGTGTTAGTGAACTTTATGTAATGCCCTTTTTATTAATGTTCCTATTTATTGGTATTTTTGCCATAACTTCAATGTTTGGAAGAGTTTGGTGTGGATGGGCTTGTCCCCAAACTATTTTTAGAGTTATTTATAGAGATTTAATTGAAAGCACTATTCTTGATTTAAGAAGAATTAAAAATAAACAAAAAGAGATTGATTATAATAATAAAAATAATCAAATGAAAAAATATCTTTCAATTTTTTTATGGGGAATTATTTGCTTAATTATTTCATCAAATTTTATGTTATATTTTATTCCACCTGAAGATTTTTTTGAATATATTCAAAATCCAGCAGAGCATGCTTTTATGATTATATTTATACTTTCTATTACTTTATTTTTAATCTATGATATTGTTTTTATGAAAGAAAACTTTTGTGTTTATATCTGTCCATATTCCCGAATTCAATCTGTTTTATACGATAATAATACGAAACAAATTACTTATGATCATACAAGAGGTGGGAAAATTTATGAAAACAATGTTAAATCAATTTTTAAATTAAAAGATTGGAAAAACCAAGAAGAGTGTACAAGCTGTGAAGCTTGTGTACGAGTTTGTCCAACCCATATAGATATTAGAAAAGGTTTGCAAGTTGAATGTATAAACTGCTTAGAATGTAGTGATGCTTGTAGTGTAGTAATGGGGAAATTCAATAAACCTTCACTTATTAATTGGGGAAGTACAAATAAAATTATAAATAAAAAAAATATATCAATTTTTAGCAAAAAAAATATCATGTATTTTGTATCATTATTTCTAACTATTTTTTTAGCATTTTATTTCACTTTAGAAAAAGAAGATTTTTTAGTAAATGTAAATAAAACTACGCAACTTTATAAAATAAAAGAAAATAACATCATTGCAAATAATTATGTTTTAACATTTCATAATACACAAAATGAAACTCTAAATTTTGATATAAAATTATTAGATGAAAAAAACTATAAAATAAAAAGATTTGATAATTTTTCTCTTGATGCAGGAAAAAAAATCAAGAAAGTTTTGATAATTGAAACAACTATAAATTATATAAATCCAGTAAATAAAATATCAGATATTGATATAGAATTTACAACATTTGATAAAAAGTTTAAAGTTACTAAAAAAGTATCTTTTGCTCATCCATAAAAATTAAATCGCTTTTTCAATAAAGAGGGAAAATACCGCGCCCTCTTTTTGATTTCTTGCACTGATTTTTCCTAAAAATCCATCTTCTATAATCATTTTACAAAGATATAATCCTATTCCAGTTCCCTGCTCTTTTGTGGAAAAATATGCATCAAAAATCTTTTTTAGATTTTTTGTTTTTATTCCTTTTGCATTATCACTTAAATCAATTATTACCTCAGCGCCATTTGATGTGATATTTATTTTAATCTTTGGATTTCTAATATCTTTTAATACATCAATAGAATTTGAAATGATTGAAAGAATTACTTGAGAGAGTTCGCTTTTTACTCCAAAGATTTTTATATTTTCATCTGTATTAAAATTTATTTCAAGATTTATATTATTACTTTTTAAATCAGCTGATAATATTGTAATCGCACTTTCAATTGCATCTTTTACGCAAAAAATTTCTTTTTCTTTTGATATTGTATAAAATTCTTTAAAATCATCTATTGTTTTTGATAAAAAAACAACCTGCTCTTTTGCTTGTTCAATTTTCTTATCAAAATAAATTTCATCTAGATTTTTATTCTCAAATCTTTTTTTTAGATTTATTAAAATATATGAAATATTATTTAAAGGTTGTCTAAACTGGTGAGTAATATTTGCAATCATTTCTCCTGATTTTACAAATTTCGATTGTTGCAAAATCATCTTTTCAAAACTTTTATTTCTATTTTTTAAATCATTATATTTATAAGATACAGAAATCGTAAAAAGTATTGCTTCAATTGCAAAAACACTTAATACTAAATCAAAATATTGCTTTTGAACATAATAGTTTTTAAAATCTAATACAAAAAGTAGTACACAAAAAACAGACCAACCAATAACATAAATAAGTGTTGGTTTAAAACCTTGCTTTAAATTGAATATTATAGACATAAATAAAATTCCATAAATAATTGTATAAGGAATATATTCAAAAAGCATATAATGATAAAATGCTGTTAAAATCACCACATTTAATAATATTGTATTTATTATCAACTCTTTATAGTTTGTAATTTTAGGTAAAAATTTACCCTCATAAAAAGTCACAGCAAAAAGAAGAGCGCTGATACTAGCAATTAACAAAGATAAATCTTGAATAAACAAAGTAATTTGAAATAATTTACTATATGCCACTATATAAATTAAAGAAAAAACTTGCATAAAACAATAACTTATATAAAATATCTCTTTTGAATATACATATCTAATAAATGTATATACAATTGTCATAATCAATATTCCAAAAGTAATCCCATAAAATAAAATCAAGTTTACGTCATATTGCAATTTTATATCCACTATTTGAAAGATTTAAAATCAAATCTTTTGGAATTTTTGTTTTAATATTTTTTACAAGAGTTTTCAAAGCATCTTTTGTCATAACACTATTTTCCCAAACATAATTTTCAATCTCTTCATAACTTACATATCTGTTTTTATTTTTTATAAGTAAAAGTAAAAATTCTAATTCTTTGGTTCTTAGTTTTACTATTTCATCATTTATAACTAGATTTTTGTTATAGGTATCAAAATATGTTTCCTCATCTAATTTTATAATATTTGTTTCATCACTTTTTAGTGCATTTATACATAAAAATAAAGCCTCTTCAAACTCTTTTTCATTAACAGGTTTCACCAAATATTTTACTAATTGAAGTTCAATTGCTTTTAATAAATAACTTTTATCGCAAAATGCCGTTATTACTATAACTTGAGTTTTTTTATCTTTTTGTCTAATTCTTTTTACAAATTCCAAGCCATTTAATTTTGGCATTTGAATATCTGTAATTATTATATCAGGTTTATGTTTTTCATATAATTGCAAGGCTTTTATAGCATCACTAGCTTCATATATGTGCTCAAAGTAGTTTTCAAGGTACTCAATACCATTTTCTCTTGCTATTTCGTCATCTTCTACATACAATATTTTTATATTTTTATATTTATTTTTTAACATTTAAAATTATATCTTATATATGATTATGTTAAAATTCCACCATGAGAGAATATAAATCACAAACAAAACAAATAATTATTACAACAACATTTTCTACACCTTTGGGTGAAATGTTTGCAGCTGCTACAAAAAAAGGCTTAGTGCTTTTGTACTTTTTTACGCCTTATGATATTGAAGCTAATATTGATAAATTAAAAAAAACATTAGATGCAGATGTAATTCCAGGTGATGGTGAAATTTTTGATCTTTTAAAAACTCAATTAGATGAGTACTTTAATAAAAAAAGAACAACTTTTGAAATACCCTTACAGTTAGTTGGAACTGCTTTTCAAATAAAAGCATGGAAAGAACTTTTAAATATTCCTTATGGAAAAACAATAAGCTATAAACAACAAGCACAAAATATAGAACAAGAAAAAGCATTTAGAGCTGTTGCAAATGCAAACTCTCAAAATATGATTGCAATTATTGTTCCATGTCATAGAGTAATTGCTAGTTCTGGGAAACTAAGTGGTTACAATGGTGGAGTTGAGAAAAAAGAGTTTTTATTGAATTTAGAAAAAGAATCAGAAACATATAATGATTAGTAAAACACTTTTTAGACAATATGATATTAGAGGTATCGTAAATAAAGAACTAAATATTGAAAATACAAAACTTATTGGATATTTTTTAGGACTTACTATAAAAGAAAAATGTAAATCACTTCCTTATATAATAGTAGGATATGATGTAAGAACTCACTCAAATATGCTTTTTGAAGCTTTAATTTCAGGCTTAAATTTAGCATCGTGTAAAGTATTAAACATTGGACTTGTAGCTACTGGTGTAAATTATTTTGCTTCATATCAAGAGTATTTAATAAATAACATAACAATAAAACCAAATGCTTCTATTATGATAACAGGAAGTCACAATGCAAAAAATTATAATGGTTTTAAAATAACAATAAACAATGAACCTTTTTTTGCAGATGATTTAATAACTTTATATGAAAGAATTATAAACTCTAAAAATATAGAAATTCCATCAAATCTTGATTTTATTAAAATTGATGCCAGAAAACTATACGTAGATTATATGGTAAATCAATTCTCGCACCTAAAAGATTTCAAAGTTTCTTTTGCAATTGATTGTGGAAACGGTGTTGCAAACACAGTTTTATGTGATATTTTAAATTTATTAAATCTAAATTATCAAGGTTTACATTTAGAACCAGATGGAGAATTTCCAAATCATCATCCAGATCCAACAAATGAGAAAAACCTTGAAGATTTAAAATTTTTATTAAAAGATAATTGTAATTTAGGTTTTGCCTATGATGGAGATGCAGATAGAATTGCTGTTTTAACTCAAAAATACAATATAAAAGGAGATATGTTAGCTCTTCTTTTTTCAAAAACCATGAAAAATCCAGTGATTATTGGAGAAGTTACTTATTCTGAAAATATATTTAAAGAGTTAAATCAAACATCTACAACAATTATGAATAAAACAGGATATTCAAACTTGCGTTTAAAACTAAAAGAATTAAATGCAGACCTTGCAGCTGAAGTTTCTGGACATATTTTTTTTAATGATAGATATTATGGTTTTGATGATGCTATTTATGCAACTTTTAGAGTTTTAGAACTTCTTTATCTTGGAATAAATTTAGATGAAGAGCTTGATAAACTTCCCAAAATATATACAAGTGCTAATATTGAAATAGAAGCAAGGGAAGATGAGAAGTTTGAAATTATTAAAAAAATTGAAGATAAATTAAATAATATTCAAAGAGGTTTTCCAATAATTAAAAATATTTTGAAAATAGATGGTCTTAGAATCAATTTTGAGAATGGTTGGGCATTGATTCGAGCTTCAAATACAAATGCTCTTATTATGACAAAATATGAAGCCACAAGCTTTGGAACAGCAATTGCTTATAAAAAAGCTGTTGAAAATTTAATACAAGAGGTAAGAGATGAACTTAATAGCACTACAAATTAAAACAAGTTCTAATTTTCAAGACAATTTAAATCATATGAAAGATTTAATAAATTCTTGTGAAGAAGATTCTCTTATTTTAGCACCTGAATTAGCATTATGTGGATTTTCTTATACAAGAATGCAAGAAGCAAGTGATTTCTCTCTTAAAGCAATAGAAGAATTAAAACAAATAAGTACAAACAAAATTATCGCTTTAACTTTAATCACTAAAGAAAACAGTGGATTTTTTAATACTTTATATATTTTACATAATCAAGAAATTATTCATACTCAATCCAAAACAAGATTGTTTCCTTTAGGAAATGAAACTGATTATTTTCAAGCAGGAAGTGAAGATGATATTAAGATTTTAAATATAAATGGAATAAAAATAGCAACTTTAATATGTTTTGAACTTAGATTCCCAACTCTTTGGGAAAAAGTAAAAGGTGCTGATATTATCTTAAATCCAGCCATGTGGGGTTTAAAAAGAAAAGATCATTATGAATCTATTTCAAAAGCTTTAGCTTTAGTAAACCAATGTTTTGTTATTGCTTGTAATAGTGCTGATGATAATATGGCAAAAGGAAGTGCAATTATTAGTCCATTTGGAAATATTATTAAAGATGATTCAAAGGAAATTTTAAAAGTTGTTTTTGATAGGGATGAGATTAAGAAAACTAGAAAATATATCGATATTGGCTTAATTTAAAAGTAGAATAAATAAAATTTATTCTACTTTCAAAGATTCTTTGATATCTTCAAAAGGAACACCGTTTTTTTTAGCAAGTAATGCTAATCTTGTTATTCTTTTTATGTGAGATGGAATTATCTTATATGTAGTAAAAGTTGTTGCTTTTACGCCTATGTCTTCTGCAAATCGACCTTGTGAAGGAAATCCAATTTCCTTAATTATTCTTTTAAATTCTTTCTTTTCCAATGTCTTTTTTTTCTCATTATTTTTTTTTGAATTATAATTATTCATAGCTAAATAACTAATTAATCCTAGGGTAAATCCAAGCAAATTATAGTCTTATTTGACATATTAACTATTTTAAAGTATAATCGCCCACTTAATTTAAGAAAAAACAAAGGAGAAATCAATGAAATTGAAAGTTATTTTACTAATTCTAATGTTTATATCTAATATTTTTGCATCAGATTTTGATATTAATAAGCTAACACAAGATGAAATTGAAACTTTAAAAGAGATTAAAAAACAAGGTCAAGAACATGGGCTTAGTTATTCATTAATGGCAATTGCTATTAAAGAATCAAGCTTAGGAAAATATTTAGTAAATGTTGATACTAAAGATTATGGTTTATATCAAGCTCATATAAAAACTGTAATTGATAGACAAAATGAAAAAGATACTTCATGGAATAGAAATAAATTGGCAATGAAATTAATTTCAGATTTTAATTTTGCAACAAAAAATGCAATAGATGAACTTGAATATTGGCAAAAAATTCATAAAAATGATTGGTCAAAAGTATGGAGCAGTTATAATGGTGGATGGAAGTATAATAGCAAAGAAGCAAAACTATACTCTCAAGAAATTGCATCAATTATTCGAGAACTAAGAAAAATCGAAGTATAAATCTTAATAACTAGGCAAAGATCCTAGTTATACCTTTCTTTCTTTAAATCCCAATTTTATTTAAACTTTATTATAAAACAAAAAAATCCCCAAATACATTTATTTTTAATATTTATTGATAACAGTTATTAATATTAATTAAACTTTAAGATTCCTTCTACTATTATTTCAATAATGATTATCAATATAAAGGATTTAAAATGATTATTTGTTTTGAAATTGAAAAAAAAACTGACTTAGTAAAACCAACTGGTTGTACTTGTTAAAAAGGAATTTTTATGAGCGTATTAATTATTGGCGGAGATCAAATTACTCAAATATCTTCAATGCTAGAGTCGTTGGGTGCTAAAACTATAAATCATTGGGATGCAAGAAAAAAATCTTCTGCTCCTAAGAAGAAAGTTCCTTTAAATACAGATTGTATAGTTATGCTAACATCTTTTTTAAACCATAATACTATGCTTAAATATAAAAGTGAAGCAAAAAAGAAAAATATTCCATTTATATGTGCAAAAAGATCAATCTCTTGTGTTTATGATGAATATGTAAAAATAATGGGCATAAAAGATTGCAAAGATTGTTATGTAAATTGCAACAAAGAGGATTATAATGTTTAATGAAAATTTAATCGGCTTTTCTTGCGAAAAAGAGTTTTTGCCAAAAGATTTTGATGAATTTAATTCACAAATACGTCTAAGACAAATGTTTTTAAATCTTAGTAATAATATTTTAAAGGAATATTGTAATTTTTCAAAATATGAACAAAAAAAGTTATCAAACGTTCCTTTAAGAAATGCATTTTCATATAAAATAAAAACAATGTTTCCCTTTAGTTTTGTAAAAATTGCAAAAGCAAGTAAACAAAATTTTAAATTTTGTTTAGATTCTACAAAAATAATTAATAACTATTTAAATCCAAAACAAAATAAAGTAACTTTTTTATCAAATAACAAATTACTTCCCCTTGCAAAACTAATATCTGTTTGTTACACAAATAATAAAATGCAAATACTTATTGATAAACATCTATTATTTCATTAATTTGTATTAAAAAAGATAAAAAAACTTCATAGGGATAAAACAGTTATTGATTTAGGAGATTCTATTTGTATCAAATCAAAGGAATTTTTTGGTATAAAAATATATACTTCATGGAAAGATATTGAAGTTAAGAAACCAAATATTCAAATAGAATTAGAAGATGCAATAAAATCTATTAAAAAAGGTGAGTTTTATCAAATATATTTAGCTTATCCAAAAAATGATGAGTTTAAAAAACAAATACCTGTTTATGTTGATGAACTAAAAAATAAAGAGTATCAAATAAAAGCAATTCCTTACTCTTTAAGATCTATTATAAAAAATTAATATAAGGAAATTAAAATGGCAACAGCAATATTTTTTGCAAGTAGTACTGGAAATACAGAACAGATAGCTTCTAAAATAGCTTCATACTTAGATAATATTGAAGTATTTGATTTAGCTGGAACAAAAGTTGAAAAAATAAATAATTATGACAAAATTATCTTAGGTGGTTCAACTTGGGGCGATGGTGAACTTAATGATGACTGGGAAGATGCTTGGGCTGATTTCTGTAAGCTTGACTTATCAAATAAAACTATTGCTTTATTTGGATTAGGTGATCAAGAAAGTTATAGTGATGAATTTTGTAGTGCTTTAGGAATTATTTATGAACAAGTAAAATCAGCGGGTGCAAATGTTATAGGATTTACATCAAGCCAAGGATATTATCATGATGCTTCAAAAGCTCAAATTGATGATAAATTTGTAGGATTAGTTATAGATGAAGATAATCAAGATGATTTAAGTAATGAAAGAATTGCAAATTGGACTAATGAGATAAAAGAAGAAATTTTATAAAAAAAGATGTAGTATATTAAGAAATCTTAATATACTATGCTTCTTGACACACTTCGCAAGTTCCATATAACTGCATTGAATGGCTTGTTATTTTAAACTTATTTTTTTTAGCTATTTTATCTTGTCTTTTTTCTATTTCATCATCAATAAACTCAATAATTTTCCCACATTCCGTACAAATTAAATGATCATGATGTGATTTTGAATTACTCTCATATTTTTTTCCATCAGTTCCAAATGTAATTGATGTAATTAAATCTACCTCTTCTAAAAATGATAAAGCTCTATAAACAGTAGCTATTCCTATGTTTGATTCTTTATGCTCTTTTTTGATTTCGTTATAAACTTCTTCTGCTGTTAAATGCTCTTTTGCATGCAGTAAAATACTTAAAACAATTTCTCTTTGTTCTGTATATTTAAGCCCTTTTTGTTTTACAATTTTCTTTAATTCGTCTATTATTTCTTCGTTATTATTATTATTTTCAATTAACATTAAAGTACACCTTTAAAAATTTTATAGTACTCAGTATATCCAAAGTTAACAAAAATTACAAATTATAAATATTGATATAAATCAACTTTCCAAAAGGTAAATTATATTATAATAATCATTATTAATACCGTAAAGGAATAAGATGAAATTAAGTGATTTAAAAATAAAAGAAAGGGCTGAGATTCTTGATATAGATTGTGATAAGATTTTAAAAAATCGACTTCATTCTTTTGGAATAACAAAAGGAACAATTGTGACAATTGAACAATTAACTCTTACAAAAAGTACTATCGAAGTAAAAATTAATCACTCAAAAATTGCTCTTAGGTTAAGTGAAGCTGAAAAAATAGAGGTGAAATATGCAGAATAAAATAATCAAAATAGCTTTGGTTGGTCAACCAAATGTCGGTAAATCAATGCTTATTAATTCAATTTCAAATGCAAAACTTAGAGTTGGAAATTTTTCAGGTGTAACAGTTGCTAAGGAAGAAGTTTTTTTAGAATATAAAAAATATAAAATCCAAATAACAGATTTACCTGGAGCTTATTCTTTAAATGATTATACTTTAGAAGAAAAAGTAACTAAAGATTTTTTAGATAATTCGCAATATGATATTATTTTAAATGTATTAGATTCCACAAACTTACAAAGAAATCTTCTTTTAACATCTGAGTTATTAGCACTTGATAAAAAGATGATTATTGCTTTAAATATGAGCGATGAAGCTGAAAAAGAGTCTATTATTATTGATGAATTACAATTAAGTAGAATTCTTGGAAAACCTTGTATTAAAACAAGTGCTACAAGAAAAAGTGGAATTGATAAGCTTTTAAATGAAATTATTTCAAAACATGAAAGTGAAAAACTTCCAACAAAACTATTTTTTTCTGATGTAATTGAAGAAGAGATTGAAACAATTTCTCAACTATTAAAAGATTGTGGATTTAAAACAACTGAAACTTATAGACAAATTGCTATTAAACTATTAAAAGAAGACAAATTAACTTATAAAAAATTTCATGATGAGCCAATGTGGGTAAAACTACAAGTAGTTTTAAATGAATCATTTGAGCATTTATATATTCATTACAATACAAAAAATATTGAAGATATATTTAATGATGAGAAATTTGCATTTGCAAAAGGCGCTGTAACTGAAACAGTAAAACAAAAAATCATAGAACAAAAAACATTAACTGAAAAATTTGATGCTATTTTAATTCATAAATTCTTTGGATTACCAATATTTTTATTTTTAATGTGGGGATTATTCCAACTAACATTTGAAGTAGGAACAATTCCTATGGATATTATTGATGCTTTTTTCGCAAGTCTTATTGTTGGAACAAAAAATATTCTAGGAGATAATCAAATCTCTTCATTAATAGCTGATGGAGCAATAGCAGGAGTTGGTTCTGTTATTTTATTTTTACCAAATATTGTAATTTTATTTTTTGGTATTGCTTTACTTGAAACAACTGGTTATATGAGTAGAGTTGCTTTTTTACTTGATGGTTTTTTTCATAAATTTGGTTTACATGGAAAATCATTTATTCCTTTAGTTACAGGTTTTGGATGTTCGGTTCCTGCATATATGGCTGCAAGAACACTAAAAAATGAAAGAGATAGATTATTAACTTTGTTTATCATAGGTTTCATGTCTTGTGGTGCAAGACTTCCTATTTATGTGCTTTTCATTGGAGCTTTTTTTGCCCAAAGTAACTCTGGAAATATATTATTTTTAATATATATAAGTGGAGCGCTTTTAGGTCTAGTTGCTGCAAAAGTTCTGAAAATAGTAGTATTTAAAAGTGAAGATGAACCTTTTGTTATGGAAATGCCAAAATACAGAATTCCATCATTTAAACTAATCTGGCACACAGTTTCAAATCAAGCTATGATGTATCTAAAAAAAGCTGGAACATTTATTCTAGCAGCTTCAATACTTATTTGGGTTGCAAGTAATTATCCAAAACATTTAGATGTTGAAGAATCATTTAATACAAAAATAGAATTAGCTTCAACACCTGAAGAAAAAAGTACTCTTATAAATGAATTAAGTTTATATAATCTAGAGAACTCTTATTT
>OBMA010001354.1_pt1 | contig 14981 bp, 16 predicted proteins | sample 1539141 | NCBI WGS metagenome assembly OBMA01 (sample SAMEA3991484, study PRJEB22521) | metagenome | biome: anthropogenic terrestrial biome; feature: sewage plant; material: raw primary sludge | place: Sweden | collected 2012-09-26 | reverse complement strand
ACACATAAACCGATTGTTTAAGGGAAATTCAATCCTAGCCTCATTCCCATCGATATTACCATACACGGCTCGCAACGGCTTATGCTTTTTAAGCGTATCAGTTACACTCAAATCTCCAATATCCCCCGCATGCCAGACTTCATCAGCCCAAGCTACATGTTTCAAAATCGCCTCATCGATGTGGCTGTGCGTATCTGAGAGCAAAAGAATTTTGGTCATACCAATGGAATTTAAAAGTAAAAAACAGCAAAAATAAGCGCTTCTCTCCCATTCTAGCCAAAATTTGAAGTTCTTTTTTTTTGGAGCCAAACAAAAGGCAAAAATAAACAGGGATTCCCGCTGTCCTTCCTATCTTTTTTCTACACCTCTCCGGTTTAGCAACCTGCAAGGTCTAGAAAAAAGGATATTCCCTCCCATCGGGGCTAGAATCAAACATTCGGCATTTATTCTGGCAGTTACAAAAATGATATAAAATCAAAAAAATCAGTCTAAAGATTGTAAATTTGCAGCCAATAAAAACAAGTAATCGTTGCCATATCATTGTATAACAAGTAAACGATTTCAATCCAAAAATCACAAAACATCTTGAGGTACTTTATACAACTAGCCTATAACGGAACTGCTTATCACGGTTGGCAATACCAACCCAATGCCAGCTCTGTACAAGAAACGCTGAACAAAGCCCTTTCGGTGCTATTGAACACCACAATCAATATTATGGGTGCTGGCAGAACTGATACTGGCGTGCATGCCAGCCAAATGTATGCTCATTTTGATAGCGAAAAAAAACTGGAAACAACATCGCTAGTGCACAAACTCAATTCGTATTTACCAAAAGACATCGCCATATTTGACATTATTCCCGTAAGCGATGAGGCACACTCCCGATTTGATGCTACCAAACGCACGTATGAATACCATATCAATACCCTAAAAAACCCTTTTCTAGAAGGATTGAGTTGGTATTACCACCAAGATTTGGATGTAGCCTTAATGAATGAAGCTGCTAAATTATTGTTAAATCATACCGACTTTCAGTGCTTTTCGAAAGTGAATACCGACGTAAATACATTTGATTGCACTATATTTGACGCTGTTTGGAGAAAGGAAAACAATCGATTGATTTTTACCATTTCCGCCAATCGTTTTTTGCGAAATATGGTGCGTTCTATTGTAGGGACATTAGTCAATGTGGGATTACATAAAATCACTTTGGATGATTTTGAAAACATCATAAAAAGCAAAAACAGAGAAAAAGCAGGTTTTTCGGTGCCAGCACATGGTTTGTACTTAACCGAAATTAATTATGAATACCTAAAATAGCCCCGATAGTAGTGGAAATCCTTTTTTGTTTTTCCTTTAAAAACAAAAAAGATTACTTCACTCAACTTTTATTTACATAGGAGTTCAGTGAATTACATTTGCACGAATAGCGGGAAATAGCTCCTAAACATGAAAGCAAAAGCATTCGATACTCGATTATTCAAAAGAATTTTAAAATACACCAAGCCATATCAGTTGCGATTTAATGGAGTGATTGCATTTGCGATTTCCTTATCTATTTTTGCTGCCTTACGCCCGTATTTGTTAAAGCAAACGGTCGATGGGTACATCAAAACGCATGACCAACAAGGTTTACTGTTGTATGTTTCTTTGATGGGAATTGTACTGCTTCTAGAAGTTTTTTCGCAATTCTATTTTGTGTTTTGGGCCAATTGGTTGGGACAAGATATAGTGAAAGATATCCGAATTAAATTGTTTGCGCATTTGCTCAGTTTTAGGATGAAATACTTTGATTTGGTTCCTGTTGGACAAGTCGTAACCCGATGTGTATCGGACATTGAAGCGATTGCACGTATTTTTAGTCAAGGACTTTTCATGATTATTAGTGATTTGATGAAAATGCTAGTGGTGCTTATTTTTATGTTCTACATGAACTGGAAACTCACTTGGATTGTTATTGTAGCCATGCCAGTTTTGGTCTTTTTCACGCGTATTTTCCAAAAGAAAATGCAAGTGGCTTTTGAAGAAGTACGTACCCAAATTGCGAATATGAATACATTCGTTCAAGAACGCGTAACAGGAATGAAAATCGTTCAGTTATTCAATCGTGAAGATATTGAGTTTGATAAATTCAAAAACATTAATGATAAACATAGAAAAGCGTGGATAAAAACAATTTTATACAACTCCATTTTCTTCCCTATTGCTGATATTATCTCGTCATTGACTTTAGGATTTATCGTTTTGTATGGTGGAATCAAAATATTGAACGGTGACAACTTTACCACATTTGGAGATTTGTTTTCTTACACTATGTTTATCGGAATGCTATTCAATCCCTTGCGCCAAATCGCGGATAAATTCAACGAAATGCAATTGGGAATGATTGCAGCCAATCGTGTGTTTGACATTTTGGATACTGAGGATCAAATTCAGGATACCGGAACCGTAGAGGCGCCTATTTTTGAGGGAAACATCCTTTTCAAAGACGTCCGTTTTGGTTATATTCCAGATGAAGAAGTAATTAAAGGTATAGACTTAGAAGTTAATGCAGGACAAACCATTGCCATTGTGGGTTCTACTGGCGCTGGAAAATCGACTATTATTAATTTATTGAATCGTTTTTACGAGATTAATAGCGGTTCTATTGATATCGACCATCACAATATTGAAAATTATACTTTAAGTTCACTACGCAAGCAAATTGCTGTGGTCCTTCAGGATGTGTTTTTGTTTGCCGATACTATATACAACAACATTACCCTTAATAATCCAGAAATTACGAGAGAAGAAGTAATAACTGCTGCCAAAAAAATTGGAGTGCATGACTTTATCATGAGTCTGCCTGATGATTATAATTTTGATGTAAAAGAACGCGGGGTAATGCTTTCTTCTGGTCAACGTCAATTAATTGCTTTTTTACGAGCTTTTGTTTCTAATCCAAGTATTTTAATTTTGGATGAAGCCACTTCTTCTATCGATACCTATTCTGAAGAATTGATTCAGCGTGCTACCGAAACCATTACACAAGGCAGAACTTCAATAGTGATTGCACACCGTTTGGCTACGATTGTAAACGCTGACAAAATTGTGGTTATGGACAAAGGCTTAATTGTAGAGCAAGGAACCCATCAGGAATTAATCAATCTAGAAAAAGGATTTTATAAAAACCTTTACGATTCGCAGTTTTCGATAGCGAATTAATTATTACATTCACATAATTAGTTCTTACTTAGTAGTATGAAAAAACTCAGTTGTTATCTTCTAATTCTAATCGCTTACTCTTGCATACCGTACAAAATTGCTCCAAATATCGAAGGAGAAAAAATCATTAAGGCAAAAAAATTCAAAAAAGACCTACCTAATTTTTACGGATTCATTTTTGAAGACCCCAAGAATGCCAATGAGTTTTATAATTTTATCAATGCTAAATACAACTTAAAGCATTTAAATGTTGAATCAAATGTGCCTATTAGCATAAATAATGAAACGTATTATTTATCTTTTTTTGAAAGAGAAAGAACAACAGAAACAATAAATTTGATCCCGTTTATTATTGATGCTGATAGAAATAGTAAAGGAAAAGAGTCATTATTAGAAGATTTTTACGCAACTAGAACAGGCTTTTGGTATTTAGTGCTAACAGTAACAGATACTAAAATTAAAGATTGCCTTAATCCAAATCACCCACAACATGGAGAAATAGTCAACCATTTAAAAAAACTAAAAGATGAATATTTTTCAACAAGTAATTATATGGAAGCCTATTTAAAAATGAAGTAATATTTTTTATGTATTCTATGAACTAATAAACTTCTGAAAGGGCTAATTTTTTTTAAAATAAATCCTTAATTTTGCCGCAGTAAATCAATTAAGAAAACAATACAATGAAATACGATATTATAGTTTTAGGAAGTGGTCCTGGAGGTTATGTTACAGCCATTAGAGCTTCACAATTAGGTTTTAAAGTTGCTGTTGTAGAAAAAGAAAACCTTGGTGGCGTTTGCTTGAACTGGGGATGTATCCCAACCAAAGCCTTACTAAAATCAGCACAAGTTTTTGATTATTTAAAACATGCTTCTGACTATGGATTGACTGTAAAAGAATTTGATAAAGATTTTGGTGCTGTCGTTAACCGTAGCCGTAGTGTAGCTGACGGAATGAGCAAAGGAGTTCAGTTCTTAATGAAAAAAAATAAAATTGACGTTATTGACGGATTTGGAAAGCTAAAAGCTGGAAAAAAACTGGACGTTACTGATAAAGATGGAAAAGTAACTGAATATAGCGCTGACCATATTATCATTGCTACAGGTGCTCGTTCTCGTGAATTACCTAACTTACCACAAGATGGAGTAAAAGTAATTGGTTACAGACAAGCCATGACTTTGCCTACTCAACCTAAATCTATGATTATTGTAGGTTCTGGAGCAATTGGAGTAGAGTTTGCACATTTCTACAACTCAATGGGAACAGATGTAACTATTGTAGAATTTATGCCAAATATTGTTCCTGTAGAAGACGAAGACATTTCTAAACAAATGGAACGTTCTATGAAAAAAGCAGGAGTTAAAATCATGACTAACTCTTCTGTAGAAAGAATCGACACAACTGGTGCTGGAGTAAAAGCTTATGTAAAAACAGCTAAAGGTGAAGAAGTTTTAGAAGCAGATATTTTATTATCAGCTGTTGGAATCAAAACCAACATCGAAAACATTGGATTAGAAGAAGTAGGTATTGCTACTGATAGAGATAAAATTTTAGTAAATGCCTACAATGCTACTAACATTCCAGGTTACTACGCTATTGGAGATGTAACTCCAGGTCAAGCGTTAGCACACGTGGCTTCCGCAGAAGGAATCAACTGTGTTGAAAAAATTGCAGGTCTTCACGTAGAACCAATCGATTACGGAAATGTACCAGGTTGTACTTATGCAACTCCAGAAATTGCTTCTGTTGGTTTGACAGAAAAACAAGCCAAAGAAAAAGGATACGAATTGAAAATTGGAAAATTCCCATTCTCTGCTTCAGGAAAAGCAAAAGCCGCTGGAGCTGCTGATGGTTTTGTAAAAGTAATTTTCGATGCCAAATACGGCGAGTGGTTAGGTTGTCATATGATTGGTGCTGGTGTTACGGATATGATTGCTGAAGCAGTTGTAGCTCGTAAACTAGAAACTACAGGTCACGAAATCTTAAAAGCTATCCATCCTCACCCAACTATGAGTGAAGCGGTTATGGAAGCCGTTGCTGATGCTTACGGAGAAGTAATTCACTTGTAACCTTAAGTTTACAACCTCTTAAATAGATTTTTAGGATAAATATAGAATCCGTTTTGTTCAACACAAAACGGATTTTTTTATGTAATTTCATTTTATCATAGAATTAACGGTTAGCTATTTGTTAAATACAATTTATTCTATAAATTTACTAGGATTTAAAATTTAAAAATACAACTATGAATTATAACAACATACTCGAAACAATTGGCAACACGCCTCAAGTAAAAATCAACAAACTATTTGGAGATAAAACATCGGTTTGGATAAAATTAGAACGCACCAATCCTGGGGCTAGCATAAAAGACCGTATTGCTTTAGCCATGATTGAAGATGCTGAAACAAAAGGAATTTTACAAAAAGGCAGCACCATCATCGAGGCTACCTCAGGCAATACCGGAATTGGTTTAGCTATGGTGGCTGCAGTAAAAGGATATCGCCTTATTTTGGTAATGCCAGAATCCATGTCCATTGAAAGACGTCGTTTAATGAGTATCTACGGTGCAGAATTTGTATTGACACCACGCGAAAAAGGAATGAAAGGCGCCATCGAAAAAGCACAAGAATTAGTCAATGAAATTTCTAATTCTTGGTCACCGCTACAATTTGAAAACCCAGCAAATATAGAAGTGCACAAGCAAAAAACTGCACAAGAAATCATCAATGACTTTCCAAACGGAATTGACTATCTCATCACCGGAGTAGGCACTGGCGGACATATTACGGGCTGTGCCGAAATCCTAAAACAACACTTTCCAAATCTAAAAGTATTTGCGGTAGAACCAGAAGCTTCACCAGTAATTAGTGGAGGCGCTCCTAGTCCGCACCCAATTCAAGGGATTGGTGCAGGTTTTATTCCCACCAATTTACACACTGAAATACTAGACGGCACCATACAAGTTAGCAAAGACGAGGCATTTTCTTATGCACAAAGAGCAGCTAAAGAAGAAGGAATCCTATTAGGCATTTCATCTGGTGCATCTTTAGCCGCTGTAGCCAAAAAACTAAACGAAATCCCAGAAGGCGCAACTGTACTTACTTTTTGCTACGACACCGGGGAACGCTATTTGAGCATCGAAGGATTGTTCGAATAACATGAAATTGTATAAAACAAAAAACCTGACAACTTTACAATTGTCAGGTTTTGCATTTTTACAAGAGAGCCTTAAACACCTTTCAACGCCTCAATCAACAAATCTACTTCTTCTTGAGTAGATAAATGACTGAACGATATTCGCAAACTTGGTTTTTTCAAATCATCTTTAGAAAGCATTTCAGCCAACACATGAGAAGGTTTTACACTACCCGACTGGCAGGCACTTCCTCTCGAAACAAAAATCCCTTTCATATCCAAATAAAACAAAATCATAGCCGTTTTATCCGCTGAAAAAGGCAATTGCACATTCAAAATCGGATAAAAAGTAGCCGCTCCATTTTCTTTCACTCCAGCAAAGTGCAATGCTAATTGTTCCAAACAATACTGTTTTAGAGCACTGATTTGCTGCTGTTCTGCTTCTAAATTAGCATAAGAAACTTCCAAAGCCTTTGCCATTCCAGCAATTTGATGAATTGCTTCGGTACCAGAACGCAGTCCTTTTTCTTGTTCTCCACCAAAAAACAAAGGCTGCAAACCTGAATTTTTTCGAATAAAAGCAAAACCAACCCCTTTGGGGCCGTGAAATTTATGGGCACTGCTCACTATAAAATCGATAGGTACTTTTTGCAAATCCAAAATCGCTTTGCCTACAGATTGCACCGTATCCGAGTGAAACAACGCATGATGCTCTTGACAAATTTGTGACACACGTTCCAAATCCAAAATCACGCCCGTTTCATTGTTCACATGCATCAAACTCACCAAAGTTTTCTCTGTAGATTCCGAAAGCAAGTCTACTAAATGCGTCAAATCAAGAACGCCATCAGCCGAATTTTCTACATATTCCACTTGAATATCAAACTCCTTTTGCAATTCCAAAATAGGGTACAAAACCGCATGATGTTCCATTTTGCTCGAAATAATTCGCCTCACTTTCAAATCCTTCACTGCCGAACGCAAAATCCAATTATTGGCCTCTGTCCCACCCGATGTAAACAAAATCTCTTGCGCCGTTGCATTCAAAGCCTTGGCAATACTCTTTCTAGACAGTTCCAAAATACTTTTGGCGTGACGCCCCAAACTATGCGTAGACGACGGATTTCCGTAATCTTGCGCCATACAATCCACCATCACCTGAATCACTTCGGGACGCATCGCAGTTGTAGAAGCATTGTCGAGATATACTTTTTTCATAACTAAATACTATTCATTTTTATTTGGGCGTGCCCCGCCTGATACTTCGACAAGCTCAGTAGTCGGGTCGGGCATCCGTTCCCGCTTTTTTTAGAGCCTAAAAAAAGTCTCTAAAAAAGAGCTCCACTACTACCCTCACGCAGACCCTGCAAAACCAGCCGTTCTTTAGGCAACCAATCGTTTTTCTTTTGATTTTTTCAATAGTTCCAAAATGACTTTCTTATTAAAAATCACAACAGAAATCAAAATCAGTATATACGAAAAGAGTTGAATTCCATTTATTTGTTCTTTGAAATACAACAAAGCAATAGCAAAATTAATAATTGGATTGATATACATCAAAATTCCAACAGTCGCTGAGGAAATTCCTTTCAATGCAAACAAATTTAAAAACAAAGGAATAATGGTAAAAAAGACCACAATACATAACAAACAAATATAAAACAAAGGCGTTGTAGGCAGTGGACCACTATAAATAGGATAAAATGGCAGTATCAACAACGCAATAAAAAGCAACTGCACATTGAGCACCAAAAGTTTATCCATTTGATTATTTTTCCGTTGGCTTACTAAATAGAGCGCATACGTTGCCGCTACTACCAAGCTGTAAAAAATATCATGTAAATTATTCATCGACAACAACAAACAACTCACAACACTCAATGAAACCGCAAACCATTGTGTTTTTGAAAGTGATTCTTTTAAAAGAAAAAAGGCGAAAACGGTCGTTAGTATTGGGCAAATCAAGTAAGCTAATGAACCCGCTTTTACACTCACATGATTGACTACATAAATAAATATAAACCAATTCGAAGCCAATATCAAACTTCCTCCTAGTGTCAACCACAGAATCGTTTTCTTAACTTTTGGTTCAAAATTTTGAAAAAGAACCCAATTCTCTCGAATCACGCTTTTTCTAAAAACAATATTCAAAAGCGTTAAAAGTACAACACTCAAGAAAACGCGGTAAAAAAGAATGTCCAAAGAAGGAAAATCGGCAATAGGTTTTAGTGCCAAGCTGAAAAATCCCCAAATAAAGAAAGCGGAAAATGCAGCAAGATAATATTTCGTTTGTTTCATTTAGATTAAATAGGACGGCAAAGGTACTAATTTCATTTGGCTTGTCTTTTTCTTCCAAAATAAATCGGCTTACATTAACATCATTTTAAAATCAGTAATGAAGCGGATACCAATTAAAAATTCTATTTTTGCTTAAAATAAAGTAAAGAAATGAAACGATTTTTAGGAATACTATTCTTAGTAGTTATAATTAGCGGTTGTGATGACGGCGACCTTTTTTTAGAGGACATTAATTTTGATAAGGCTACGGTTGCTACCTGTGCCAACAATGATATTATTTACAAACTAAATGAAAAAGAAGCTTTATTACTAGAACTTCCAGGATTTATTTTTCCTAGTGAAACCAAAACACAAGAAGTTACCATCGGAGGAAGTAATAGAGTGGTTTATCGTTTTTTCAACGGAACCGTAAAAACGGATAACATTTGTGAAACCATTCCCCCAGCCACACCAATTGTAGTTGACCAATGGACTGCAGCAGCCGGCGGAAAAATAGTGATTACTAGTACTCCAATAAAAACAACAGATGCTACTACTAACAGCACCAAAATTTCAGGTTACAACCATTACATCGTACTTAAAAACATAGTATTTATAAAAACAAATAATGATGAGCAAAAGTATCCTGAGTTTATTTTTGGGGATTATAAGACAACTGTAACTTCAATCCCTTTTGCTTTTACCAAAACTTTAGGGCAGTGTACTACGTCTAAACAAGTATACAATTTCATCAATAGTGAAGCCTTAACCCTAAACAACATCGAAGCAGGATTGATTAAAAACGAAGTAACAGCACTGAATACTCCAAGAACGGCATTAATTGGTAGTACAACTAATTCACTTATCTACAGATCGTATACTGGTCTTTTGACAGAAAGTTATTTTTGTAACGCCACCACCCCTACAACACCAACACTTTTTCAAGAATGGAAAGCCGCTGCTGGTGTAGCCAATACTGAGGGTATAATCGAAGTTACCACTACAACTTTTGGAACTGGATTCAAACACACTATAGTACTTAAAAAAGTAAAAATGGTAAGAGGAAGTGACGATTTTTCGTTGGGTGACAATTACATCTATGGAGAATTAATCACCAATTAATCCTTCATTTTTAAGCATAAAAAAAGGTCAATTCTAGTGGAATTGACCTTTTTTTTGTAGTACTATTTACTATTTTGCTTAAAATAAACTTCGGTAGCGCCCAAACCATACTTTTGATAATTGGCATCTTGAAACGAAATATTATCGTATCGTCCTAAGAGAAAATCCAATTCGGCTTTGAGGACTCCTTCTCCAACACCGTGAATGAATACGATTTTTGGAATTCGATTGCGAATAGCAAATTCAATATGGCGTTTGGCTGTATCTGCTTGTAAAGTCAAAATATCATAATTAGACATTCCTCTTTTATTGGGCACTAACTTTTCAATATGCAAATCAAATTCAGGCACTCCAGCCTCTTTTTTCTCTTTGCGTTCTTTTACAAAACTCCTAGGAGCTGGAATTGTTTTTTCCTTGATAATTTCATCTACATTAATTCTTCTAATAGAATCCAACAAATTGTTAGCTTCATTTAATCGAACCAATTCTTTTTCATCAAAATTCATAACGAAACCATCTTCAGTTTCAATCGTGATTTGAGTACCATTTACTGCTACAACAACACCATTAATATCATCGTCTAAAACAGACACTTTATCTCCTTTATTCCACATCTTTTTCTTCTTTCTCTTGATTTTTACTTGGTGTTTTAGCACTTAATCGCATCATTCCATACATAAAAATAACGATAGCAATAACCATCAAATATACATTTTTTTCAGGTTTAGCTTGTTCATATAAGGCTACTCCAATGGCTATTGCCATAATCAGAATCATCAATTTCTTCATTTCAAAAAATTTCAAGCTTCAAAAATAACAAATAAAAAACGGGTGGACCGATTATTAAAAAAGGAATCGGCTTTTTTTTTGTAAAATTGTATTAAATAAAAGCAAATGCAGCTAGAAAAATACATGATTCCCTGTTTAAGCAAAACACTATTTGGCATAGAATGCTTGGGTTGTGGGTTTCAACGCGCCTTACTTTTGTTACTGAAAGGAGAATGGAGTGCAGCTTTTGCAATGTATCCAGCGGTATACTCTATGCTCGCAATGTTTATTGGAATTCTTTTGTTTTATACTACAAAAAAAACAGTAACAACCAAAAATGTATTAACAATTCTAATCACCATTAATCTTGTTTTTGTGATTGGCGGCTATATCTATAAACATTTTTAATACCGAATTACATCTTCATTCGGCTCAAAATATCATTCATCATTTCGATTTGCACTTTTTGAATTTCAATTAACTCATGTTGTTGGTGCTGGATCAGATGGTCTAATTTATCATGGAGCATTCTGACTTCCAATTCTGATTTTAAATTGATCATATAATCTTTTTTGGCCCGTTCTCTATCTTTTTCTTCCTGACGATTTTGACTCATCATAATCACGGGAGCTTGCAAAGCCGCCAAACAAGACAAAATTAAATTCAACAAAATAAACGGATAAGGATCAAACCCTTTGTTTAGGTAAACATAAGTATTAATGCTAATCCACACTAAAATAAAAATTCCAAAACAGATAATAAAAGTCCAACTTCCTCCAAAAGTAGCCACTTTGTCTGCTACAATTTGACCAAACGTTCTCGTTTCAATCTCATCTTCAACTTCTGACACCAAAGATGTGTCTTCCTTCAAAGAACCGATAACATGTTGTTCCAAATGACTCAATTCTCCAATTTCAGTCAAAAGATAATTTGAAATGTATTTTTCTCTGTAAAAATTCAACTCTGATATTGCAATATATTGATCACTTGAAAAATTAGGATGATCCGCTTTTATAAGTCCTAAAATTGGATTTTGTATAGCGTGACCAGAAATACGCTCGTTTATTGGAAACTCAATATTGGAGAGAACGCTTTTGAAAGTAGAATGGTTTTTCATAATTCTGATTTAATCGTAAATAGCAATTATTAAGCTAATTTACGTCATTTGCCCATAGTAACTTATTTAATAACAAAAAATAACTCCCTATACAATCTATCAAAAAAATAGACTAAAGTTATATTTATTACTTTCAAAAATAATGCTATCTCTAAAAAACACCTTACTTTTACGTCTTTGAATTCATTTTATAATTTTCATATTGTGTCAAGACATCAGATTATTCAAAATATACGCACGCATAAGAGTCATTTGACTATTAACTATAGCATAAAAACTAAAACAGAGGCATTTACTGAAAAGCTGTTTTACACCTTGTTTGACTCCAACGCACCTTTAGACCAAAGCATTGATGAATTGGAAATTCAATTCAAAGAAATAGCAAAGATTGCTTGCAAGAAACCCGAAGATCTTTGCGAATGTGCTTGGGATAATTTCCTTGAAAAATTACCTTTAGTCTTGGAAAAACTCAATCAAGACGCCGCTTACATTTTAAAAAATGACCCCGCTTCTAATAGCATTGAAGAAGTATATTTAGCCTATCCTGGCTTTTATGCCATTGCTATTTATAGATTAAGTCACGAATTGTATTTACTTGACTTATTACTTTTTTCAAGATTAATGAGTGAATATGCGCATCGAATTACTGGAACCGATATTCATGCTGGCGCCACGATAGCTTCACCGTTTTTTATTGATCACGCTACTGGAATTGTAATCGGTGAAACGACAGTAATTGAAGAAAACGTTAAAATATACCAAGGAGTCACTTTGGGTGCATTGAGTGTAAGTAAAGAAATGAAAAATGCCAAACGCCATCCAACAGTAGAAAAAAATGTATGCATTTATGCCAATGCTACTATACTTGGAGGCGGAACTGTAATAGGACAAAATAGTATCGTAGGTGGAAATTCATGGGTTACTAAATCTATTCCAGCCGATTCTACTGTATTAAACACAACAACAACTGAGGTTAAGATAAAAGAAAAACGATAATGAAACCACAAAAGTTAGTCGATCTTATTGGAAACACACCATTAGTAATAAGTCAAAATTTAGTACAAAATCCCAACGTAAAATTGTTACTAAAACTAGAAGGCAACAATCCTGGAGGAAGTGTAAAAGACCGTGCAGCCTACAATATGATTAAATCGGCAATTGAACGAGGCGATATCAAAAAAGGCGATAAATTAATCGAAGCAACCAGTGGAAACACGGGTATTGCATTGGCAATGATTGCACAATTATTCAATATCGAAATAGAATTGGTTCTACCCGAAGATTCTACCATAGAACGCACCCAAACCATGAGAGCTTATGGCGCTACAGTAATCTTAACGCCTGCAAGTACTGGCATCATTGGTTCAAGAGATTATGCTGACAAAAAAGTAGCCGAAGGCGGTTATATCATGCTTAACCAATTTGCCAATGAGGACAATTGGAAGGCACATTATAACACTACAGGTCCAGAAATCTGGGAAGATACAGAAGGAACTGTAACTCATTTTGTATCTGCAATGGGAACTACAGGAACCATTATCGGCACCTCAACCTATTTGAAAGAAAAAAAACCTTCGATTAAAATTGTTGGGGCACAACCTAGTGATGGCTCTCAAATTCCGGGTATTCGCAAATGGCCACAGGAATACTTGCCTAAAATTTTTGATGCTTCAAAAGTGGATACTGTTATAGAAGTATCCGAAACAGAAGCTAGAGCCATGACCAAACGTTTAGCCAAAGAAGAAGGCGTATTTGCTGGAATGAGTAGTGGTGGTTCAGTAGCAGCTGCTTTGAAAATAGCCGAAACTATAGAATCAGGAGTTATTGTTGCGATTATCTGTGATCGAGGCGATCGGTATTTGTCATCGGATTTATTTGAATAAATTTTATTAATGGATTGATATTCATATTTTTGTTACATAAAAATTCAGGAATAGTCAATATATCAAATTTGATTTAGAGACTAAATCAAATTATAGTTCCAAAAAATGATATTAAAAAAAACTACCTTACTCCTCGTCTCATTAATTAGTTCAATAGCAGTAGCACAAGAAAGCAACTCAACAACCAAAAACAACTTTAATTTTATTGGAGTGGGTTATACAATGGGGCAAACAATGCCCCCACTAAGTATTTATCCAGAAACAAAAATGCAACAAGGTTTAGACCTTACATTGGGTACCACTACCTTTGAAAACGATAGTTGGGCCAAACTACTGAATTATCCTAAAACAGGTATTTTGCTTTCTTATGCGGATTTTGGAAATCAAGAAAAAGTTGGTTGTGGCATTACACTAATGCCCTTCTTCGATTTTGGCATTTTGAATAAGGTCACAGATAGAATCCGCTTTCAAGTAGGTTTGGGTGGTTCCTACAACAATCTTATCTATGATAAAGTAACCAATCCTGGGAACCATGCGATTTCAACACACTTCACCTGGGCTTTTCGGTCCTTTTTGTACTATGATTTAGTACATCGAAAAGATTTCAATATTAAAATTGGCGGTGGACTTACCCACTTTTCCAATGGTCATACACGCTGGCCTAATCTTGGTTTGAATTCCTATTTAGCTACGATCAAAACCGAATTCAATTTTACAAAAAATACAATTCCATCCACAGAGAAGACTATTGATGCTGATCCGTCAGATACACAAACCTACTATACCACTCGATTAGGATTGGGATATAAAACACTATTTAGAAATTACAATTCTCTTAAAAATGTTTACACAGCTTCTTTTGGAATGGGTCGTATAAAGAACAAATCATTCAAATACGGGCTAAGCTTCTACTATAGATTTTATGAAGACTATTATGATTACATCAAAGAAGAAGGCAGCATAGTTACTACTCATTTTTCAGATTTAACAAACAATCCTTATCAAAACGCAACTGCTTTTGGAATATTTAGTAATTGTGAAATTTTAATTAACCATTTCAGTGTAGAAGCAGAATTAGGAATTAATCTTTACAAACCTGCTTATAAATTAGATTGGTATGTAAACAATGGAAGTTATACTGCAACAGGCTACATAGCTGACGAGTTTGGTACCAAAGCAAAAATAAAACAATACATTTCGTCTCGTTTAGGTTTTCGTTACTATGCCATTACTGCAAAAAAAGCACCGAAACATAATGTTTTTATAGCTGCAACTATCAACTCAAACTTAGGACAAGCAGATTTCTCCGAACTTAGTTTTGGATATGTATATTGCCCAAAACGAAAAAACAAATAATTTTCTTAAGTTTCAAATTAGTTCAATAACAACCCATTTTTGCTACAACATTTCAGTGTACTGACGCAACCTTTTAGTATTTGTTTTCTCTTAGATATACTAATCCTAAA
>OBMA010001353.1_pt1 | contig 14984 bp, 11 predicted proteins | sample 1539141 | NCBI WGS metagenome assembly OBMA01 (sample SAMEA3991484, study PRJEB22521) | metagenome | biome: anthropogenic terrestrial biome; feature: sewage plant; material: raw primary sludge | place: Sweden | collected 2012-09-26 | reverse complement strand
CAAAAAATCATACAGTATATTTGACTTGAATTGTTATAGGTACTGTATTTTTTGTGTGAATCAAGGGGTCGATACCTTGGAAAACCATTCTGACAAAAGAAAAATACAGTATATATGAACATTCATGTTGCAATTACTGCAATTTTTGGAAACAGACCCCCTTAATGTTTTTTTAATTGCAGTACAGGAGCTGACGTTTTCCGTAGATACTGTATCGCATTTTACCGTAAACATTTCTTGATGAAAAAATGCAGTATAAATGAGGCATACACCTACAGGTACTGTAAATTTGAATATTTTTATATTTTACCTGCACGAACAGCTTTATCCTACTTAGAGGGAACGGTACAATTGATTCTTTTTCGTACATCTTGACTTTTGAAAATCTGTCGTCTATTATGAACATTGTTCATTTTGATAATTTTCAATATTTGTAAAAGCACTTTTGAGATTGTGAGTACGAGTGCTGATAATGGAGAACTGATCTATGAATAACACCGCTACATCAAAAGATGAGATCATGAAAGTATGCTTAAGGATCGCCGCCAATGATGGCCTGAAATCATTAAATATGCGCTCGGTATCTGATGGATGTCACGTTGCGCTTGGTACGCTCTACAACTATTTCGGCAGCAAAGATGAACTGCTTATAGAGACTATAGGAAGCGTATGGAACGATATATTCAGCGGCGGTGATAAGAAGTCCCGGGTTCCCGATTCATTTCCCGGGTACATCGATCATCTATTTGACTGTATCGGACGCGGCGCATCAAAGTATCCAAACTTCTTTTCATCGCATTCCGTAAGCATAGCTCTGTCAGACAGAGACGAAGCCAAAAGCGCCATGGAGCAGTATTTTTCTCACATAAGAGCTGGTATGGCAAATGCCATTCATCATGACAAGTCAGTACGAAAAGATGCATTTACACGTTCATTCACCGAAGCAGACTTCCTTGACCTTGTTCTTGACAACATTCTTTTCATGATGATGCAGCAACGCGATGATCATGACGCGCTTATAGAGATGATCCGCAGAACGATATATTAGAGATGTGGATCACATGAATTTTGGAATCGGATTTTTTATTTGTCTCACAGAAGATATGATGTGGGCGTCAAAAGTAGTAATTGTGTTATGATGCTACGAATTGCTTCGCTTCCTTCGGAAGTTCCCGCAATTCTATCAAAATATTAGTTTTAGGAGGAAAGAAAATGCAGGCAATATTTGAGACATTATTTGATATCGTATATCTTATAACAGTTATAACACTAGGTGTTTTGATGATTCGCGGAAGTCGCGGAAGAAAGCAATATCTTATCTATGGGATAATGGCTGTCACGCTCGGATGCGGAGATTCATTCCACCTCGTGCCGCGTGCGATCGCGCTGTGCACGACAGGGCTTGCAGACTATACCGCTGCCCTTGGGATAGGGAAACTCGTAACCTCGATCACTATGACGATCTTTTACGTCCTGCTCTATTATGTGTGGCGCATGCGTTACGAGGTGAACGGAAAAAGCAGTATCACTGCAGCAGTCTGGCTTCTCTCACTGACACGCATCATCCTCTGTCTCTTCCCGCAAAACAGATGGACAAGTACGGACGCGCCTCTTTTCTGGGACATCATCCGCAACATTCCATTTGCTCTTTTGGGTATATTGATAATCATACTGTTTTACCGCAGCGCCAAAGAAAATCGCGACACACCGTTTAAGAATCTCTGGCTCACGATAGTACTCAGCTTTGCATGCTATATCCCGGTCGTACTGTTCGCAGGTACCATGCCGGCAATCGGCATACTGATGATTCCCAAGACATGCGCTTACGTCTGGGCTGTGATCATCGGGTATAATGCCATGAAGACCGAAGCATAACGATAAATTCTCTCTGCTGCTTGATTATCCTTAATGAGATCGGGCTGCGCCCTGCTGCCCAGTTCATCGCTAAGGCAGATTTTGCGGCTTCCTGCATCCGGGTCATCCCTTAGAGATAATATCCGTCACCTTGTCTTCTTTATATCTCAGAAATACAAGACCTCCTGCAAAGCAAAGAACTGCCGCAACGACCGCTGTCACTCTGTAGCCAAAGCCATTAGTCCCGATCCCTGCGAGCGCGGTAAATAAAAGCATTGCAGCGGACTGTCCAAGTTTGAATGCGAATGTCCGGGCGGCATAGAACATCCCTTCTCGATTTTCATTTGTTGTAATAGCATCTGCCTGAGCAATGTCTGCGACGACTGCCTGCGGAAGTATACCAAGGATAGCCATAGGGACTGACGCAAGGACAGAGATTATGATTCCTGCAGTTATGCCTGTGAATCCTGAGTACCCGGCAAATGTCGTAATAAGAAATACCGCGCTGAAGAATAAAAATGCAAATGAGATCAGTTTCTTTTTACCTATCTTCTTCGCGAGCACATTCACCGGCACATAAAATACGAGCGACATCACAGTCATAAGCGCGAACAGCACGAAGCTCATTCCTGTATCAAGCTTCATAAGAACTGTGATGTAAAATGGAAGACCGGTCTGAAATATCGTCAGAGCGATCCAGTATAAGATATCCGATTTTACAAAAGTCTGAAAATCTTTATTCTTGAATGTCTTTACAAGACTCTTTATCCCCGGAGTGTTACTTGGTGTTATATCCGCAAATTCAGGCTCCTTAAGTGCGAACGCCGGAACGAGCATCGCTGCAAGCGCAACAGCTGCAAATATCGCTATTGTCACACGAAGCGATCCGACATAGCCAAGCTGCGGTTCGAAAAGTTTTGCGATATTCGGAAGCAGATATGCTATTCCAGTTCCCATGAAAAAGGTAAATGAAATATATGTGGAAACGTTGATCCTGTCTTTCTGTGTCTTCCCAAGTTCGGGTATGAGCGCGTTGAACGGCGTGCAGTACATCGTAAGGAACAGATAGAACAAGAGCAGCATTATAAGCAGAAATAACGTGTTCCATCCTGATATCTTATTTACCGGAGTACAGAAAACAAGAACTGTCACAATGGCAAATGGAAGGGCGGCTGCACGCAGGAATGGTACTCTTCGTCCAAGCCTGCTTGTACACCTGTCTGAAAGTGACGCGATCCATGGATCTGTGACCGCATCAAATATACGACATGTTGCTGTGATAAGACCGATGATGGTGAGCCCCAAAAAGACTGCGCCCTGCGTTATGAACAGTGTCTGACCCGCATCTATATTCTCAGTGCTTGGCTGATAAAAAAACACGAGCCAGTTTGTGATAACTCCTGAAAGAAGTGACCATCCGAACTGCCCGATCGCAAATATCCACAACATCTTATTAGTTACAGGTTTCATATTCTGCCTCCTTAAACCATAATCCAAATATACTGGCGCATATCTACGTTATTCCTTAGCTGCGCTTTAACTTATGTCTGGTCTTTTTTTCATATGCTTGAAATCAGCTGCATACAGGTTTTGCCTTAATATAATAAAGAATCATATCGATCATCTGCTTTATCTCTCCGGTCTTATCTTCTGCGCTGTCTTCCGGGATGATATCGCCTTCCAGAAACTTGCTGCTCATAGTCATAAGTGCATGTGTCGACGTAAGGTATATCTGCTTAAGCGGCAGCTTTTTTCTCGCATCCCCTTCTTTGCATGCTTTCTTATATGCTTTCTCAAAAAGCGGATAGATATCAAGTACACTCTTTTGATATTCGGATAGACTTTCGGCAGATATCTTTTTGTCGAGCACATATCTGTCAAATTGATGGACGAACCTCATGAAATCCGCATGTTCCGAATACAGGCTGAGATAAAATCCCAACAGTCTGTCAAGCTGCTCTATCCCTTTCATCTCACGATATTCAGGACTGTCATATATATCGCTGAACATTATCATCATGTCTTTCCAGATGACGGTTCCGGCATCAACGACCATTTCAGCCTTTGTCCCAAAATACCTGTATAATGTGGCTACACCGATATCGCACTTCTCGGCTATGTCTGTCATGGCGACTGGCTCGATCCCATTTTTCAGAAACATCGCCGCAGATGTTTTAACTGCGATATCACGCCAGTCCGCTTTTCTTATATCTTCATTTTCCTTGTAGCGCATCTTGAATCCCTCTTGAGCGGCATATTGTCTGCTGTACTTGACTGTTCATCCCCGTAATGATAGAGTATATATCGTACTGATAGTTAGACTATCATTTTGAGTAAAGACTGTCAAGCTGAAAGATTTTAACGAAGACTATCAACGATGAACGATGTCAGACTATTCAATACAAAGACTGACTATAAAACATCAAAGCAAAGATGAATTGTAACAGACAGATAATATCAGACTCTGCTGATATCACAGAGCATATTGACACTTTTACGAAAGGAACTTAACATGAACGCTGCTATTATCAGATCTGAAGATTATTCCAGGCAAATGAAAACCATAGTAGAACCTTTTCTCGAATCAAGTCTTAAAAGCGGATATTTTGAATCGCGCAAGGATGAACCTATATACTATGAATATCACAAAGCAGACGCACCTGTCGGTAATGTCGTGATAGTACACGGGTTCTCAGAATGTGTAAAGAAATATAACGAAAGCGTCTTTTATTTTCTGAAAGAGCATTATTCTGTATTCCTGATACAACAGGAGGGGCATGGAAAATCGTTCAGGTCGGTTGCGGATCTTTCAAAGATCCAGATTCCTGATTATCACGATCTTGTCGACGATCTCACATATTTTGTAAAAAATATCGTAATGCCGAACGGTGACGGACTGCCGCTTTTTCTGTACTCTCATTCGATGGGCGGTGCGGTGTCTGTCTGTACTATGCAGCAAAACCCTGACATGTTTCAAAAGGCGATTCTTTCATCTCCCATGATGGAGATCAATACCGGCAAGGTGCCTGTCCTTGTTGATGAGATCTTATGCCGCATAAGCATCATGACAGGTCGTTCCAAAGAGTACATTCCGGGGAGCCATCCTTTTGACTCTATACCTGATTACGACGGAAGCGGCGCTGCAAGCATGCCAAGATTTGAGTATTCATTTGACATGATCAAAAATGACCCTGAATATCAGACATGCGGCACGACCTACCAGACGTCACTTGAACTCATAAAGATGTGCAGGCAGGCTCTTGACCGGAAGAGATGCGCCAGGATAAAGATCCCGGTGCTTCTTCTCAGCGCAGGAAACGATGCATGGGTCGGGGCACGCGGTCAGAGGAAACTCCTTGACCAGCTCAGCACCTGTGAATCAGAATCCTTTCCGGGGGTAAAACACGAGCTCTTTACCGCTGACGAAAACATACTTGCGCGTTATTGGCAGCTGATATTTAACTTTCTCGACAGATGATGTAAACGACCTTTCCAGTCCACTCCTATCCGATCCTGTCTGCCATGTCTATCCTTATCTGCCATGTCTATCCCTGCCTGACATGTCTTTCCCTGTCTGCCATGTCTATCCATGCGTGACGACTCAGTCTACCTTGACTTCGCCTGCAAGCACACGCTTGTAATCCTCATAATTCTCCGCAAGAAGCTTTGGTGTATCAAGACCATATGGACAGCGTGACGCACATCTGTTGCAGTGACGGCAGTCTTCTATCTTCTTCATCTTCGCCTGATGATCCGCGTCAAGCCACGCTTTTGATGGCGCACGTCTTAGCATAAGACTCATGCGGGCGCAGTTATTGATCTCGATTCCGGCAGGACACGGCATGCAGTATCCGCAGCCGCGGCAGAATGCTCCCGCGAGCTCTTTTCTGTCGTTATCGATGATCGTCTTTAGTGCCGGTGTCATTTCCGGAGGATTCTTTATATACCCAAGGAACTCATCGAGTTCGCTTTCGCGCTGAACTCCCCATATCGGAAGAACATTGTCGTACTGTGCCATAAACGCATATGCTGCAGCGCTGTTATTTATAAGACCGCCAGAAAGACCTTTCATGGCGATAAATCCCATATCGTGCTCCTTTGCGAGCCTTACTATCTCAAGATCCTTCTCTGTTGCAAGGTAACAGAATGGAAACTGTATCGTTTCGTAAAGTCCGCTCTCTATCGCTTCTTTCGCAATATTAAGCCTGTGGTTTGTAAGTCCGATATGTCGGATCTTTCCTTCTTCTTTCGCTTTCACCATCGCTTCATAAAGCCCCGTCCCGTCTCCAGGCTTTGGACAGAATGACGGGTTGTGAAACTGATAGATATCTATATATCCAAGATAAGAAAGCGACTTTTCCAGATCCTTTTCAAATTCTTCGGCAGTTTTTGCTGCAGTCTTTGTGCTGATATATAGTTTCTCTCTTCTGGTATTTCCTTTGCAGAACGCTGCGCATACCTTCTCTTCGCTGTCGGAATATGCTCTTGCCGTATCAAAGAACCTGACACCTCCGTCATACGCCTTATTCAAAAGACGTGCCGCTTCTTCAACTGAGATACGCTGTATAGGAAGCGCGCCAAATCCGTTCTTATTTACCGTAATACCTGTAGTTCCAAGAGTTACTTCTGCCATCTTCTTACCTCCCCAAATCTACTTTTCATCATTTTTCGTATCCGCTTTTATTGACTGGTACATTCTGATAATACCACGAAGATTTTATATCACATATTTATTATCAGACATTTATGATTTTTTTCATAAGTTTCATCTTGTTAATGGACTAATTGCACCTATTATTGTACAATATATCTATATTTTTGTTTGGAGATTTCTTATCCGAGAAGGGAGAATAACATGGACAAATATGTTTGTGAACTTTGTGGCTACACTTATGACGAAGCCGCTGGTATTCCCGATGAGGGCATTGCTCCGGGAACGAAATTCGACGATCTTCCCGCTGACTGGGTATGTCCTATCTGCGGCGCACCAAAAGACCAGTTCAAGAAAGCATGATGCTGTTTCTAAGCAGACTGGATGTCAGAAATATGACATTCTTTTATATGGATTTAACACTACAAGGAGGATATCACTATGGAATTAACTGGAAGCAAGACCGAAAAAAATCTGCAGGAAGCATTTGCAGGCGAGTCACAGGCAAGAAATAAATATACATACTTCGCATCCAAAGCCAGAAAAGACGGCTATGTTCAGATAGCGAACATCTTTGAAGAGACTGCGGGAAATGAAAAAGAGCATGCTAAGATCTGGTTCAAGTATCTTCAGGGCGGCGATATAAAGAGCACCGCAGAAAACCTGAAAGCTGCTGCTGACGGCGAATATTTCGAATGGACAGATATGTATGCGCGTATGGCAAAAGAAGCCCGTGATGAAGGATTTACTGAGATCGCTGCAAAATTCGAGATGGTAGGAAAGATCGAAAAAGAACATGAAGCCCGCTATCGTAAACTTCTTGATAATGTTGACAAGGGTGTTGTATTTTCAAAAGACGGCGACACGATCTGGCAGTGCTCTAACTGCGGTCATATCATGATCGGCAAAAATGCTCCTCAGATCTGCCCAGTATGCAATCATCCGCAGAGCTATTTCGAAGTCAAGAAAGAGAACTACTGATCCGTATGACTTAAGGGAATCGCTGACTGCCCGCCCCTGCTAAGCTTGCTAAACTTGTTAGGCTTAAGAAGAAGCACTTATCACAGATCCGGCGATGAAGCTAAGAAGAAATGTTCATATAAAATATGAAGATCCGTCTGCAGATACCGTAACGATAACTGCAGGCGGGTCTTTTTAATTGTAATCATCCTGCAGACTTTCGCATCTCTTCATCAACTTTCGCGCGAAGCTCTCTCATTTTCTCAGGTATGCCTTTTGTGACACGTCTGTCATATGTGAGGAGCCCGTTGATCTCGTCTTCGACATCGCTGACCTGTGTATATATACTGCCGCACAGTCCGCGCGATACCGCCGGGATTATCATCTTTGAATACATCTCATCAATCTCATTAAACAGTTTCTCTTTCGTCTCAACAACACCATATCCGAAATTCATATATCTGCTGAATACATGATCATCATACAGACATGCAAATCCTCCGCACTCCGATATAAGCAGAGGCTGTTTATCAGCCTTCAGAGAAGTATCGATACGAAAATATATGTGACGGCTGTCAAAATCACTTTCTTTTTGTCTGAACCATCCGGACGTCGAATCAGCCAGTCTTGTCGGATCCAGTTCTTTCATCTTCTCGTACATCTCGTCCGCATCAAACTGTCCCCATCCTTCGTTGAATATCGTATAGCAGATTATACTCGGATGGTTATACAGTTTATCGACCGTCTCCTCCATCTGCTCTCTGAATATGCGTTTCATCGTTTCGGTCGACGGTCCGTGTCTGTCTGAAGATCTCATTTGATCGAAAAGCCATATATTCGGGCTATATGTATCATGGAACGGTCTGTAAAATCCGTTATTTACCATGTCCTGCATAACAAGCATCCCATACCTGTCGCAGTCATAATAAAACTGTTCCGGTTCGATCTTGATATGTTTGCGGAGCAGATTGAATCCCATATCTTTCATTTTCCTGATATCATCAAGATATACCTCGGGAGATGAAGGCGTATAGAGCCCGTCGCTGTAATAGCCCTGGTCAAGGACTCCGTTAAGGTATATAGGATTCCCGTTCAAGCATACTCTGTTATTTTCACCTTTCTTCTCGATAGTGACCGTACGCAGCGCAAAATAGCTTGTAACGTAATCGCGCCCTGCCGTTATCCTGATCCTATATATATACGGTTCATCAGGTGTCCAAAGATGCGGATCCGCGATATCGATCCTGACCGGATCCCCGTGCTTACAGGCTGTCGTATCCCCGGCTCCGTCCTCTGCATGAATCGCATTGCCTGATCCATGCGTGACCACCTGTCCGCCCGTATGGTGCTCGACTATCTGTCCGTCAGCTTCATGTGTGACCGTGATGATCGGTCTTCCGACGCATTCTGCATATCTGGCATCATCGCCTAATCTGTCGTTTTCGATCCTTGCCTCATAGACGTCAACTTTTATCGCTGCTGCGTCTGTATCGACCTTCAGCGTTATCCCTGTGAGATCCGGTGTTATCTTAAGTCCGTGTATGCGCTCATTAGGTACACACTCCATCCATACGCTCTTCCATATGCCGCTGACCGGCGTATACCACATTCCGCCGCGTTCATGACTCTGTTTTCCGTAAGGATAGTTATGAGATAACATATCTTTGACAATTACTTTTAGTTCATTTTCCGAGTTTTTCTTAAGCGCGTCCGTGCAGTCTAACGTAAAATCAAGATAACCGCCCTCGTGATGCCCGAGTTCCACCCCGTTGAGCACTACATCCGCCACCTGATCGACCGCCCCAAAATGGAGCAGCACTTTATCATCCGGCATCGCGCCCCGCAGGAATTCCTCTGGAAGTCTGAAGATCTTCCGGTAAATATAATGCATGTGCATATGTCCGTCATATCCTGACATGATTGACTGCGGTGCAAATGGTACTGTTATATTGTGACTCGGAAGATTCCACAGCGCATTGAACGGAATGGGTATATCATGATTTCCATATTCATCTGAATCTTTGAATTTGACTGGTATATCATGCCCCTTGCACTCCCACTGCCCATTAAGACTTAAGAATGAACCGCGGACAAGCTGCGGACGGGGATAGACATCCCAGACCGGAGTCTTCGGATTGTCTTTTATTTGCTTAAAAAGCTTTTCACCAGCCTGTGTAAAAAGATCATTATGGCAGTTCTCAAGCAGTTTAAACACATAGTAAAGTGTCACCCAGAGTATTACGGCTACGATCAGCGCAGCCATGAATATGATGCGCCCCGGTATAAATGATGTTGTGCCGTCTGAATTTGTTATCGTCTTTGAGCCTCTTAGAACGAGTGCTCCGATGAACGGTCCTACGACTCCCGGGATGAGAACCTGTCCAAATATGCGGAGTCCCTGAAAAAGTCCTGCTTTATCAGGCGGGATATGTTCCTTGATCATCGCTCCGAATGCTGCCATCCCTGTCAGATATCCGATCATCATAAATAATGATCCGACAAATACTAGCGGGGTCGATCTGCTGAAAAACAGGAACAGATAGCCGATGATAAGTGCTCCTATAGAGAACGGTACTGCATTACTAAATCCTACATGATCGTAGATCCTGCCGTAAAATACGGTCACAAATGAAGCCAGGATTATCGCAGGTGCCATTATCATCACATAATTTTCAAGTCCAAGTGTCTGCTCATAATAAAGGATAAGATACGGCATAAAGATCTGGATAGAGATCCCGAAGATGGCAAATGTACCGACGACTGCGTATAAAATGGCATTTTCTTTTATCACATCTCGTCTGAAGCAGTAAACGATACGCTCCCAAAATGTTGATGTCGTATCCGATCTGATGCCGGCATCCTTTATCGTAAAGAGTCCGATGAGTCCGGATACTATCACTGATGCACCGATTATGAGATATATCGTCGTCCAGCTATCTGGCTTATCAAGATCAAATGACATGAATCCGCCAAATACAACGAGTGTCGCGATGAGCGGCATCATCGAATTTATCCCCTCGATGCGGCCCCTGTCGGACGAATCACCATTGTCAGTCATCCATGCGTTGAACGCGGCGTCATTTGCCGTAGAGCCGAAAAACGTCATGACACAGTCCATTATGATAGTGAGCTGTATACCCAGCGTGAATGCTGCTGTAATGCTTCCTGCAGTCTTCTCGAGTATATCTGTTCTTATAAGTGTGAATGCGAGGATAGAGATTCCCCAAAAGATATATCCGCCGCAGATGAAGACTTTACGCTTTCCGACTCTGTCGGATAGCGCTCCCATGAGCCATGCCGTGAACGTGGCGGCGACAGCACTTGCGGCGACCATCATAGATATGTCCGAAGGTGATGCATGGAACATTTTGTATATGAAAACATTGAAATACATGTTTTCGACTACCCAGGCAATCTGTCCCACAAGTCCAAACAATACGAGCGAAAACCAGAATTTCCTATTAAGTCTGTGTTCCATATGAATGCCCCCTCAACAGTGTTATAATGCCGCGAATTGCTTTGCGCAGCTTCTATAAGCACTCGAAATTCGCGGATTCACCGTCTGTTTAGGCATGTCATAAGGTCAATTCTGTGTTCATACTTGCATGAACGATGTGACTTATAGCCTCATGAAAATGGCTTTTAGCACTTGCATCATCAGATGAGTCCGAAATATTTACATGCATTCATTATACCACCGTTTTCCATGATGTCGGTGACATAATCAGCGGCTGCTTTCGCTTCCGGAGAGCCATTTCCCATAGCGATTCCCATGCCTGCCGTCTTAAGCATAGATACATCATTTGCACTGTCTCCAAATGCAAATGTATCTGATATCTCTGTACCTAGAAGCGAGCAAAGCTTCAGTACCCCGACATCTTTGCCATATCCGTTCGGAACAAATTCGCATACATTCTCATTGTGTATCTGAAGATGATAATCCTTTTCAAGGATCTTAAGCCCTTTTTCCCTGTCTGGACTGTCAGTTGCGCATGAGAGTTTGGACATCTCCCATTTCCCCCAACAGTCATCTATATTCCTGCGGTCTTCTTCCATCTCGGTTATGACTTTATGTCCGAATGGATCCGCTGCAAATTCCTTATCTTCAAGATACAGGTGATGTTTTCCTTCAAGGATCGGTCTGAATCCGTATTGCCTGGCTGTTATAACGGTATATTCAGCAAGCTCGGGTTCTATCCTGTGATAGTATATGACATTGCTGTCATTTATCTCTCTGTCTACTACTGTATCAAGGCTCCTGCCTGCGATATCACCATTGCCTGAACATATGCTGTCGCTACAGTACTCTATCATAGTTCCCGCACCGGATATTATCCCGTCAAAACCTAGCGCGAACAGATTGGGTCTTCTTAAATATCCACGCGTCCTGCCGGTATTTATGAATACCAGATTCCCGTTTTCACGCAGTCTCTTTATCGCTTCTGCTGTACTTTCCGGAATCTCGTTATGAACATTCCAGATCGTTCCGTCAATATCAAAAAATACTATCTTCCTTGTCAAATGCTACTCCGTTCATGTGATGTGCTCATTCGTGCGTTATACCGCTGCTGCCGGCTGGCCGCTTCGCTAAAGTATTAATAGGTGCAAATATAACTTGTGGTATTATCTCAATACAATAAAATGTATTCTAGCACAAAACAATGTAATAGGCTTCTATTTCTTTTCTATTTCAAGACTGATGCTACTTGAATACATAAAGTTGATGTCCTATAATAATTCTATTCTGTTTCCTTTGATGTCTGCTTTCTGCTTGTTGCTTTCTGTCTTCCGCTTCTGATTGCTGATTCCCGCTTCCGCCTGCTGCTGCTTGCTACTTGCTACTTGCTACTTGCTACTTGCTACTTGCTACTTGCTACTTGCTACTGATTTTAGTTCATTTGTTCCATTTGTAAACGGCGGATTCTCCTCTTTACCTACAGATCATGTATTCTCCGCTTTCTGTCGGTAAAATATCTTCATCCCACAAGTCACAAACTGATTTCACCCAACGCGGAACGCCGACCTTACCTACAACTTGCTCATATAAACCTATCTGTAGGTACAATTCTATTTTATCTAACAAACTGATTATTCATTTTTTAGATTCTTTACCTACAGCCGCTTACAATATTCAATTCTGTCGGTAAAGTCCTCTTTCCCCACACAGCTTCAATAAACATTGCACTGCTTAATTTCTTGTTTTTTACCAACATCTTATTCTCTTTTATCATTCTGTAGGTAAAACATCGATTCCGCCAGCCTTCTTATCACAGCAAATAATCAAAAATGTTCATACAAACCTTATAAAATGACACCGGCAACCGAATATTACAAACAACACATTTAAACGAAAGGACAAAATATCATGAATAACAATGTGAACAACAACTTAAAGAATAACCCGAACAACAGCATGAAGAATAACACGAACAACAGCATGAAGAATAACACAAACAGCAGCATGAAGAATAACGCAAACAACAGCATGAAGAATAACGCAAACAACAGCATGAAGAATAACACAAACAGCAGCATGAAGAATAACGCAAACAACAGCATGAAGAATAACGCAAACAACAGCATGAAGAATAACACAAACAGCAGCATGAAGAATAACGCAAACAACAGCATGAAGAATAACACGAACAGCAGCATGAAGAATAACCCAAACAACATGGGCAGTAACACTCCCTATGTCTATATTGACAGAAAAGACATAACAAGAATGGAAAAGAGTGCAAAGCGAACTATTGCCGGCACCTCCGATGGCTGCCTCCGCACCGTACAGTCCAAAGGATCATTTCAATATTACAAGAAAATGCAGTCGGACGAAAAATACACATATGTGCGAAAAGAAGATATGGAAGAAGCACGCGGACTTGCGCAGCGAAAATATGCAAAAGATTTTCTCAAGGCTGCACAAAAAGCCAAAGAAGAGCTCAAAATACTGAATTCTATCGATCCATATAAAACACTCACACAGGTATACGATTCTATGCCAATCCAACGAAAAGCCATTGTCGCTCCATATATTGCGGATAACGATTCGATCATTGAAAAATGGAAAGATGAAAAAGCCGCAATGATTCGCGACTACTGGATAAACAAGTCTTCTGATAATCCTATTGACAGCATTCGTTCTGTAAAAAGAATTCTCAGCAATACCAAATCAACCGCTAAATCACACGGTAAGTCAACCGATCAGTCACATGGTAAGTCAACCGATCAGTCACACAGCAAGTCACACAATAAGTCAAATATAAGCAGTATTCTTATCCCCGACAACATATTCAGTGAAGGCAATAACTTCATAACCGAGCAGGGTGAGATCGTGCGGTCAAAATCCGAAGCGATCATTGCAGATAAACTGAATCTTCTGAAGATTCCTTATTTCTATGAGGTCCCAAAATTTCTGAATGGTATCGGTTATATAAAACCGGATTTCACTATACTTAACCCCTTTACACTAAAGGAATACTATTGGGAACACTTTGGCCTAATGGATAATCCTGACTATGAAGAAAATGCCTTACATAAAATCGAGATTTTCTCAGCAAATGGGATATGCCTAGGATGCGGCCTGATAATCTCATTTGAAACGAAAATCCATCCGCTCGATACCTCGTATATTTCGACGATGATAAATACTTTCCTGCTATCTAAAGAATCTCCCTCTTTGTAGTATCCATTTTTGAGGAACCATCCTTAACATGTCCACATCTATGGGTACATTATTCTACGATATCTGCGTGTTCCCACTTATTGCATTTTCTGTGCACTCCCGTTTATTGTGACTTTCTGCGTGTTCCCACTTATTGCGTTTTCTGTGCACTCCCGTTTATTGTGACTTTCTGCGATCTCTGTACGCTCTCACTTATTGTGTCCTTCCAGCGACCCTCGACACTGTCTGTGTGACCGTACCCACAAAGGCTTTTCGCTCATTTCTTCTCCAGAACATCTCTAAACTTCTCTAGACATCAGCTGCCCTCCCTGCCCGGAAGAAACAGCGACGCAAGAAATGCCGTCACCGGCATGCACAACACAACTCCAAAGCTTCCTGAAAGTCCCTCCATGAGCGCAAGACCGATATTGTTTGAATTGATGACCTGCAAAAACGGCAGATCATATGCATAATCAAGCAGCAGCATCGAAAGGCTGCTTCCAGCAAATGCAAGAATTAGCGTGTTTGAATCTGTGCCCATCATGTCTTTCCCCACCCGAAGTCCCGCGCGCAAGAGCTCGCCCCTTGCTATCCCAGGATTCTGACGCAGCACTTCTTCCATTGAACTTGTCACCGACATCGAAACATCCATGACAGCTCCGAGCGATGAAATGAGTATTCCGGAAAATAAAAGACTCCCGACCTGAATACCATCCACGTCCCATAGCGTAATCAGCGTCTCAATATCCGACACGTTATATCCGGAAAGTCCCGTCACCGCCGAGAAGAAATATGCCGTAATCCCCGCCATCACAACTCCTGCAGATCGGAAGAGCGTCGTGTAGGGAAAGAGAGTTC
>OBMA010001348.1_pt1 | contig 15002 bp, 13 predicted proteins | sample 1539141 | NCBI WGS metagenome assembly OBMA01 (sample SAMEA3991484, study PRJEB22521) | metagenome | biome: anthropogenic terrestrial biome; feature: sewage plant; material: raw primary sludge | place: Sweden | collected 2012-09-26 | reverse complement strand
CTACGAGAGAATGAACTTCGCGGCATGCTTACAGAGTTACTTGAGCCATATGAACGTGTGCCATTAGGGCTTGTACCAAAACGAGATGTCCCACTCGAACCAAACGAACGACCATGAACTCCACTATTTGCCCAAGAACTTACACGGCCACCGTTAATTCCAGTTGAGCCACCAAAGTTTTGACGATGCCCACCTCTTGGCACATTATGTGAGATATAGTCGCCTCCCCAACCGCCATAGTAAGGGTAAGCCCACCTCTTGGCACATTATGTGAGATATAGTCGCCTCCCCAGCCGCCATAGTAAGGGTAATCCCAACCATAATACCTATAAGGATAACCATAGTCATAGCCATAATACCAGGGATCGTACCAGCCATAATATCCGCTGTAGCACCAAGGTTCTGACCATCCCCAGCGACCACAATAATAAGGACTATAGCCATAATATCCATACATCCACGGATCATACCAACCATAATATCCATCAAAACGACTCATTCGACGGCAATTGTAATAATCATTGTCATCTGCCTGATACTGCATACTACCTGGATAAATATAAGCCGTATCTACATAAGAACTGTCAGGATACAATTCGTTACCAGCATGAAATTCAATAATGTCATTGCCCAAAGAATCACTTCCGATTTTCTGACAGTAACTACTAAACTTGCCACGACGATTATATTCGTCTACATCACGATTACTGCCACAATAATAAGAAGCTTTCTCTTTTACCTTAATTTGCGAGGAGCTACTTGTTTCTACCGTCTTCTTCGGTGTGAAGTAGAGGTCGTCGTCCTGAGCCATTAATGATAATGGCATCACTCCTAATAGGACTAAGAGAATGAATATTTTTTTCATCTTATATACCCTTTATTTTATTTATAATATCATATTGCAAAAATATAGTCTATTTTAATGCAAAAATAAGGAAAAACCCTAAACCATGATAGGATTTTCCCTATTTTTTATATATTTGCATCACATTTTTAACGTATAATCACCGCATCGAGCCCTTATGTCTAATATTTATTGGCAGATGCAATGATTATTTTAATAAAAAGATATGAAGTATAGTGTTGCAGAATTCAAGATAAGATGTGAAGCCGAAGTTTTTCGGACATCATGTGATTTAATTGCAGATATAGCCGGGGAGGCAGGATTCGAATCCTTTGAAGATACGGAAGAAGGAATAAATGGCTATATTCAAAAAGACGTATTCAGTCGTGACGTATTGGATGAATGTCTTAGTTACTTTCCTATCCAAGGTGTGAATATTGAATACAACATATCAGATGTAGAAGATAAAGATTGGAATGAACAGTGGGAAGATATCGGCTTTGACACAATCAATATTGATGATAAAATATTGATATATGATGCCAAACACTGCGAAAGGCCAATTGACAACCTGAATAAAACTATTAAATTTATTGGTATTGAGGCCATCCAAGCTTTCGGAACCGGCACACATCAGACCACTCGCATGATAATTTCTTCGTTATTGAAAATGCAAATCCATGGTTTACGCGTTCTCGATTGCGGTTGTGGTACAGGAATATTGGGTATAACTGCCTCCAAACTTGGCGCATCATCTATCGTGGGATATGATATTGATGAATGGAGTGTGAATAATGCTATGCACAATGCAACAATAAATGATATTGACAACATAGATATTTTACATGGTGATGTTAGCGTTTTGTCACATGTATGTGGCGTATTTAATATAGTTTTAGCCAATATTAACCGAAACATTCTTCTTAATGACATGCATGCTTTCTGTGATGTAATGTGTAAGGATGCGACTCTCATTATTAGTGGTTTTTACGAGGAAGACATCGCTACATTGTTGAACAAGGCGTCTGTACTGGGCTTAAAAGAAATAAATCGATTAGTTGATGATAATTGGGCATGCCTGCTATTACGAAATTGAACAATCTATATTATTACAATTCAAATACAAAACGTATGGAAGAATATAGTTCTGCTCCCAAAACATATAACAGCCATAATTGTTTTGAATAGGTTACACCAATTGTCAAGCTATGGAATATTGATTGCAATGAATTTAAAGAACCACACATTTTTCCATAACTGACAGAGCAAAAGCATATGCAGAAACAGATAATTGGAATAATGCTATTTGAGAAGCTACTTGGGAAAAGACAACCTGTAACACTCAATAATATCGCATGCGGAATAACCGTAAGCAAGATTAAGACTATTGTAAATGAAACTAGTTCAAATATAACCAAATGCAATGCAAAATGCTTAGGATAATCTAATGATTTTGGATTCATAATAGCTTGTAATAGGCCACTATAACGTAGTGAACCATAAGCAATACTTAACAACAACAACCAGACAAGAAACGGGGTGGCAAGATTTTCTGTAAAATGGCCAAAAAACCATCGTACTCCTTCATTACTGAGAAGAGAGCGCATGAAAACATCTGGCATCGCAGCAGTAATGAGCCATGACACCAATATAACTACGATTTGTAGTATTCCTATAACGAGGGCACAAACTGAAAAGACAAGTTCTTTTTTCATCTGCAAATTAATCATCATCTGGATGCAAATTATCAATATCCAATATACGAAGTTCCAAAGCTCGAACAACCAATCTTGTGGCATTAACACCTGCACCCATGTTACCATCAGAGAATAGTTTCTGAACCAATTCGTTTTGACGTTTTTCCAAACTCTTGACACCAAATGGCATGCCTCGCAAATTTGTTATTTGCTCCTTTGTATAACCGAGTGCCAGATGACGCAGAAATCGTTCATCGTATTCATCAACTTCATAATTGATTAACGCTTCCTGTCTCATTAACTGATTGTTGACACTATATTTAAAACGCTCAACTATTTTATTTAAAATGGGCTCATTAAACACCATTTTCTTACCACCCATAACACTTGAGACATCACCACGAGTCAGCAGTTCGCCACTTTTCAAAATAATACCATCACAACCAGCATCCAAAACATCCACCCACAACTTTTCATTTAATATTTCGCCTGTAAAAATCAGTACCTTTACATCTGAATAATTCTCTTTCGTCTGCCTGCATATTTCAACACCTACAGTAGTAGAGCCACCAAGTCCTAAATCCAAAAGGACTAGGTTTGGAAGTTGTTTCTTTATCAACTTCCAATAAGACTGTTCACTTTCTGCTGTTCCAATTATCTCTGCCTCAGGTATTTCATTGCGGAATATTCCTTCAGTACCCTTTAGTTCCAACGGAACATCTTCCACTATTATCACTTTAAAATTATCCATATTGTATATATATTAGAAATCCCATAATGTTATTTATCTACATATTAGGATAAGCATATAGCTATCCATGTGCCAAAGTAACTTCAATGAACGAACCATTTGCGTCTCCTCGCGTAGCCAAGATGCCACATCCACGCGCATTTGTAGCTTCACCAATATCACGTATAATCTGACGGCACAACATATATTGAATATTAATTGTGGATGGTGTAAACAGCAAACGTCGTTGCTCGTCAGTTATATTTAGATTAGGCATTGAAACTTTTATTATAACGTATCTACTGCCCTTTTCTGATACATTGGTAATAAGTTTTTTTTCACCACTCTCTTTTCGTAATATTTCGAATAGGTATTTTACCATATCCTCGTCACCTAATATGGGCATCGAACAGATTGATGGAAGATTAACCAATTGACATTTCTGCTTAATTGAATTTATCTGCCTCATAGCTTGAGCACTTAATATGGTATAAAGGTCTTTGTAGTAACTGACCAATTCTTGTATTGATTGTAAGTTATTATCTGTACCGTCGATAAGATGGCGTATACGGGGTGGATAATACATCGTCTCATGTTTTAGCGTGCTAAGACAGTTGTCTAGGACACTATTACATATATAATAATTGTAATTTTCAAATTCAGTACGGTGCCACTCATCTTCAGCTAGTTCTATTTTCTCTTGCTGTATTTTTTGTGATAAAATACGTTCTCGCAATGCTCTTTCAATTTGCATTACAACTGTTTCTAATATTGGTATCTTTGTATTTAGTGTTACTTTCTTGCTTTTCCACACATTCTCAATTTTCTTCAACTTTGTCTCCGGTTTTTCATCACTCAATAAAATCGAGTTAATCAAATGTATCCTGTCTATACAAAAACGATAATATAGCCGATGACGATAATACAAGAAATAATACGCCGGAAATACCATGAGAAGTAAAAGAATCAAAAGAATAACAGCCACGGTCTTGCTGTTTTCTGATTTCTGCATAGCACGTACATAATCAGTGAGAGTATTATCTGCCGAACTTTCACGAAAGAGTTGCGTGTAAACTTTATTATTATATTTATAAAGAGACCATTTATGCAAAGCTAATGCAGCGACAGCACTTTCGTTTCTGATATCAAGAATGACATTATAATTAGTGGGCAATTTATCGTGGAACCATTTAATCTCTGCAGGTGTCTCTACACCATCATAATATAACACCATCAAGTTTTTGCCAGCATTGTTTTGTTGCAAATAATATTGATTTAGATAATATCTACAACTATCTGCGAAAACAAGTGTTTGCCTATATGTTCCATTTATATTGCTAAAATACGCGCTATCAGCAAAGTTTGCTGCGTAATCAAGAGCTGATAATGAATTCGTCTCATATTTCTTATTATCTGTTAGTTTAATATTTTTAATATCATTTGGCCTTGCCTCAATTGATAAATTGATAATCATTAATGACAATAAAACAAACGTGCGGATTATACCTTTAGGTAATCGAAAAGAGAATCGACTCCCTTTATACGGTGTACTCTCAACTGCAATACAACAGACATCAAAGATATGGCTTATTTTGCGATACTTATCTATAATTCCTTTACAATTCATTAACCCAAACCCATGAGATGTCTGAGTATCAGAAAAGCCATGATACCCTGAGACATATTCCTTTTTGTCAATAATTTGTTTATAATCAAAAATATGAGCTTGTTGTTTTTGACTCATACCTTTACCTGTATCACTTATACTTATCTCAACATAATTGTCTGTCGATACCGTGCTGACTGATACTATTCCACCTTCTGGCGTAAACTTTCGGGCATTATCAGCTATTGTGTTTATCATAAACAGAGTCAAGGCTTTATCTGCCTTTACTATATCATCTGTTGGATTTACAATGAGTTTCACTCCTTTTAATTGAAATCCCATCTTGCCTTTATTCACAATGTCAAAAAGAGATTGTAATGCAAAGCTTTCAATATGCAAACTCAGTTCCCCTTGTCTCATTTGGATCCACTGAGTCAAGGTTGCATTATATTCATTTATTTTATCTGTAAGTTCAATAATATAATTATATCTTTCGCGTCTGATTATTTCATTTTCCTTTTTTGTAATCAAACAATGTATTTCATTAATCATCCTATCTATGAATGGTATAATGCTATTGACAATCGTGATCTTCGCCCGTTGCTCCAGATTACGTTTTTTATTGTTTTGGATATGAATACTAGCCATTTGAATATTTTCATTAACTTCTTCATATCTTTCTTTACTCTTTTTTAGAAAGCCATGATTTACTCTTTCCCATTCTTTCAGTGGTTCTAGAAAAGAGTCGAGAGAATATTTATTGTCGCTTATACGACGCATGCGATCAAAAGCAAACAAAAGAATCACCACAATTACAATCATTATTATGACGGCAACAATCATAATGTTTAATTGATTAGAAGATTTGTCCAGTTGCCCTGCCCGTGCCTCAAGTTGTCTGTCTTGACGTGTTTTTTCTTGAAGGTCTAAGTAAATATTTCGGTTATAGTCACTGTTTGGTTTTTGATTAACAGCTGAATATACCAAACATAACTGTTCGCGTATTGAAGCGACCAGGTCTGGCGCACGATTTATTACGGTATTTCTACCAAGTGCATTTTGCAAACATATAAGTGCAGAACTATAATCTTTTATTGCCCAATAACATTCAGCTAAAGTACGATGTGCCCCTGCAATCTGATACACATCCCCATATTTTGAAAAAACGTCGAGTGAACGCTGTGCCAGATTTCCAGCTAAAAGAGAGTCGGGCATATTGTCCTTATTGACATATTTCATCGCTGGCAGATTCGCATTTATTAACCTATTTCTAATATTGGGCAATTGTAAGTGCTCACTTAAGCCTTGCAACGCCTGTGCTTCCCAATATGGATATTTATATTGGCACGCCGAGAGATAACAACGCATAAGGTAATCAAATTCAGTCTGGTCGATTTCTTCTTGAGTTCCTTTAGTTATAATACCTCCGGCACCAACATTATACCAATAATTCAGCAATTGCGCTGTATCCTCTTCAAGCTCGCCATTAGGATTAATTGCTTCGAGTGCTTTAATGGATGGCATTTTCAGACCAACATAATAGAAATATATTGAAGTTACAATATTATATTCACTCTGTGCATATATCATGCGCAGACGCTGATGTTCAGATAGATTTTCATGTTCTTCTTCAATTCTGCGCTGTCTCCTTATTGCGCGTTCGCGATAATCATAAAAGTCTTTATTTTTTGATTGCCTCTGGCAAAGTCTCATATATTGAATGTCTGCAATAAGTAATTCTACTTGATTGTCTGTAATATTCTCTATAGAATCAAGTAGAATGTATACTTTGGGGTAATCCATACGTGCTATGCTTACAAATGCCAAGTTATTGTAGGCTTCAGCCTTACCTGCATCATATTTATCAGCAATTGATAATGCACGTTTTGCATAATAAATGGTCGAATCTAAGTTCCGGTAGTGGTATGCATAAGAAATATTATTCAGTCTGTCTACTTTGTCTTTGTTTGGCGTAGAGCATGCTGAAAAAAGAATAAGACACAATACATATAATAATAGTGTCTTTTTGTATTGTGCAATGTCATAGTTAATTATCATCAGTAAAAATAAACACTTAGACCTCCCCCACCAATACATAAATCATACAAGTGGAAAAGGTCTAAAATATATTTTATCCGCGTGCCTTTGCAATATAGCTAAGCGCTTCAACACATTTGTCAGAAATTGCTTTCCAATTCTTAGTAGCAATAACATCCTTGGGGAACAGATTAGACCCCATTCCAACACACAGGACACCACTTTTAATCCACGCTGTAAGATTTTCCTCATCTGGAGAAACAGCCCCAGTAACCATAATGTTGCTCCAACGCAATGGACCAAGCACATTCTTAACGAACGAAGGACCACCTACATTGCCTGCAGGGAACACCTTTGTAACATCGCAGCCCAATGCTTGTGCATCATTAATTTCACTAACGCTACCGCAACCTGGGCTATATGGAACCAGACGACGGTTACAAACCGGAGCAATTTCCGGGTTGAAGTTAGGACCAACAATAAAATTTGCACCTAACTGAAGATAAAGAGCCGCCGTAGGTGCATCAATTACTGTACCTACACCCAATATCATCTCCGAACATTCTTTTACAGCCCATTTGTTTACTTCTTCGAATATCTCATGAGCATAATCGCCACGATTGGTAAACTCGAATACACGAACACCACCATCATAACATGCTTTAACAACATTCTTAACAATTTCCACATCGCCATTGAAGAAGACTGGAACCATACCAGTCTTTCTCATTGCTTCAATAACTTGCATTTTATTAAAACGAGACATTTTCTTTATTTGTTTAAATTGACACCCATCATTAACGTTGAACACGACCTGAAGCATCACCACCAGCAAGATTTTCCACTTCTTCCTTGCTAACCATATTGAAATCGCCAGGGATTGTATGTTTAAGGGCCGAAGCCGCAACAGCAAATTCGAGAGCCATACCTTGATTTTCAGGATATGTAAGCAATCCATGAATCAAACCTCCCGAGAAGGAATCCCCGCCACCTACTCTGTCTATTATTGGAAGAATGTCATAATGCTTACTCTGATAGAACTCTTTGCCATTGTATATCAATGCTTTCCATCCATTATGAGAAGCAGAAATAGACTCACGCAATGTACTAACCACATATTTGAATTCAAATTCATGCATCATACCTTTGAATATTCCATAATACCCCTCGGCATCTGTCTTGCCGCCTTCAACATCAGCATCCGGTTCAAAACCGAGACACAATTTAGCATCTTCTTCATTACCAATACAAACGTCAACATACTGCATCAATGGTTTCATAATGCTTTGCGCTTTTTCTGATGTCCACAATTTTTTACGGAAATTCAGGTCACAGCTGACTGTAACTCCATGACGCTTTGCAGCCTCACATGCAAGCTTAGTTAACAACGCTGATTTATCACTGATAGCCGGAGTAATACCACTCCAATGAAACCAATCAGCACCATCCATAATCTTATCAAAATCGAAATCCTCAGGAACTGCCTCCGCAATTGAACTGCCAGCACGGTCATAGATAACTTTGGATGGACGCATAGATGCGCCACTTTCAAGATAGTAAATACCTACACGATTACCGCCACGAGCAATAAAATTTGTATTAACACCAAAACGACGGAGAGAATTAACTGCACATTGACCAATCTCGTGCTTAGGTAACTTGCTTACAAAATAAGCATCATGACCATAATTTGCACAACTAACAGCAACGTTAGCTTCACCACCACCATATACTACGTCAAAGTATTCACTTTGAACGAATCTCTTCTGTCCTGGAGAAGAAAGGCGAAGCATTATCTCGCCTAATGTAACAACTTTTGCCATTTCAAAATTTTAATGTTTGTTATTTATAGATTAATTATTCTTGTTTGCACGCACAAAAATAGATATTATTTTGTGAAAACAGAAATAAAATAGTAAAAAATGTTGTTTTTTAGCAAAATATACTGTTGTGCTTTCGCACGATCCAACTTTTATTACTATTTTTGCAAAGATAAACTACAAAGCTATGAACGAGAAGTTTAGAATAAAAGACATTGCAGAACAAGCGGGAGTGTCCGTTGGCACTGTGGACCGCGTGTTACACAATCGCCCAAATGTTTCAAAGCCTGCCCGTGAAAAGGTGGAAAAGGTATTGAATGAAATGAATTACCAACCAAATATGTATGCAAGTGCGTTAGCATATAACAAATCGTTCACATTCTATCTTTTAATGCCAAAACATGAGTCAGAAGCCTATTGGGAAGAAATCGAAGAAGGAGCGATGAAAGCGTGCGAGGCAAGACGAGATTTTCATATTGATGTAAAGATCATGTTTTACAAACGCTTTGATAATGAATCATTCATAAAACGATATACAGATTGTTTAAATTCCAATCCCGCTGGTGTGGTTATTGTTCCTGCAGAACTTGAGTTAACAAGGCAATTTACTGATAAGTTACACGAAAGTAACATTCCCTTTATTTTGCTCGATTCATACATGCCTGATTTGAAACCATTGTCTTTTTACGGGCAAGATTCATTTAGTAGCGGTTATTTTGCAGCTAAAGTTTTGATGCTCATTGCAAATAATGAAACAGAAATAATGCTGATGAAACAAATGAAAGATGGCAAAGTGGTCAGCAAACAGCAAGATAATCGTGAAGTCGGGTTTCGGCATTATATGCGTGACCACTTCCCTTGTGTTAAGATATTAGATATTAACTTGCCGCTTGATGGCAACAAAAAAGAGTTTGATGTCATTCTCGAGAAGTTTTTCACAGCTCATTCACATCTTCATCATTGCATAACACTTAATTCCAAAGCTCATTTGGTTGGTGATTTTCTGTTAAGGACGAACAGACGAGATGTGCAGATAATGGGTTATGATATGGTTGAAAAAAATGCAGATTGTCTTAGACAAGGTAGTATTTCATTTCTCATTGCCCAACATGCATATATGCAAGGCTATTGCTGTATTGACACATTATTTCATGCAATAGTGCTTAAGAAAAAGGTTCAACCTGTGAATTATATGCCTATCGAACTTTTAATAAAAGAAAATGTTGACTTTTATCGCAGAACACAATTATAATAAAACATATCTACAAATGAAACAATCAAACTTTATCAAAATCAACCCTGCAGATACAGTTGTTGTCTGCTTACGCGAATTCAAAAAAGGTGAAACCATTGATGTAAATGGAAAAAGTATTGAAATTTCTCAAGACACCCCTATAGGTCATAAAATTTTATTGAATGACGTCACGGAAGGCACCAATATCATTAAGTACGGTTATCCTATTGGACATGTCAAAGAAAATTTGAAAGCCGGTCAATGGATTAATGAGGATAATCTGAAGACAAACCTTTCAGGTACATTAGAGTATGAATATCATCCTGTAGATGAAAAATTTAACGTAGAAATAAGTAATCTTTCATTTAATGGGTATGTCCGCAAAAATGGTGAAGTTGGTATACGCAATGAGATTTGGGTCATACCAACAGTTGGATGCGTGAACGGTGTAGCCGAAAAGTTGGTCAATATGCTTATGAAGGAAACTAAAGGTGATGGAATTGATGCCATTCATGCTTGGCACCACAATTATGGCTGTTCACAATTGAGCGGCGACCATGAAAATACACGTAAAGTTTTGCGCGACATTGCCCTACATCCAAATACAGGCGGTGTACTAATATTGTCATTAGGATGTGAAAACAACCAACCAGAGAGTTTTATGGAGATGCTAGGCAACTATGATAAGAATCGCATTAAACTTTTAGTTACACAGAAAGTTGAAGGTGACGAGGTTGAAGAAGGTATCAAGTTGTTGCGTGAATTATATGCAATAGCAAAAGAAGACAAGCGCACTAGTGTTCCATTAAGTAAACTGCGTGTTGGTCTGAAGTGTGGCGGTTCTGATGGCTTTAGTGGGATTACCGCTAATCCTTTGGTTGGGGAATTTTCTGATTTTCTTGTTGCACAAGGCGGAACATCAATTCTTACAGAAGTGCCAGAAATGTTTGGCGCAGAAACTATTCTGATGAATCGTTGCAAGACTCCGCAACTCTTTGAAGAAACTGTTAAATTGATTAATAAATTTAAAGAATATTTCTTGTCGCATGGAGAGCCTGTAGGGGAAAATCCATCACCGGGAAACAAGGCAGGAGGAATCTCGACGCTAGAGGATAAAGCTTTGGGATGCACACAAAAATGTGGCCGTGCACCGGTATGTGGTGTTCTTGAATATGGAGACCAAATACAGACATCTGGTCTTAATTTGCTTTCCGCGCCTGGAAACGATTTAGTAGCATCAACAGCTCTCGCGTCATCAGGATGCCAGATTGTTCTGTTTACCACAGGTCGCGGAACACCATTTGGAACATTCGTTCCTACAATGAAAATATCAACCAACAGCATTTTGTATAAAAATAAACCAAATTGGATAGACTTCAATGCAGGAGAATTGGTTGAGGGTACTGACATGAAAGAACTTTTGAAACAATTTATTGACAAAATAATATCCGTTGCAAGCGGTGAATTAGTACGCAATGAGATTAATGGGTATCGAGAAATTGCAATATTCAAGAATGGAGTAACATTGTAGTAATGAGCAATAAGAAAGGATTGCTGGTGCTTTCACCACTGATTGCATTAATAGTTTTGGGGTCATTCATTATAGCAGGGGGGGGCTACAGAGCACCAATCACTGTGGCATTTATGATTCCAAGTATATATGCTATTTCTATATCCGAAAAAACGTCATTGTCAAAACGTATTGAAATTTTCAGTCGTGATTCAGGTGCAGGCTCCAGTAACCTGATACTTATGCCTTGGATATATGTGTTTGCAAGTGTATTTGTTGCTTTAACTAAGGAAATGGGCAATATTGATGCAACAGCAAACATGTCATTTCGTGTACTTCTGCCAAACATGCTTTTGTCAGGCATGTTTTTTGCGATATGTTTCATTTCGATATCCATTGATACAAGCGTTGCCACGATTATATCTCATGTCCCAATTGCTACAAGCTTTACACAAGTAATAAGATGGATATTATAAAACGAAACTTTTTTAAATTACTGCGTTCTGGTGCCCTAAATAAATTTGAGGCTATTGAACCAATGTCAGAATACAAATGGAACCGGCTTTTCCAAATGATTTATGCACAAGAGGTTTGGCCTATTGCATTGAAAGGAATAAAAAACCATCAATATGATAGGAATATGAATATTCCGAAGTCCCTTCTACAAAATGTAGACAGAATCTACGATAATCCACAAAAGGAAAATAAAACAGTGCAATTATCAAATTTCTTCTTGAATATGCGATTGAGCAAAATAAGAAACGATGAACGGCATTCCATTGACACTTCAATATATGCCCTTGAATTGCTTGACATAATTGTATTTAATGTTAATGCGATATTGAATAATGGAATTTCATTGAGAGGTATTATCGATTTAGGCAAATACTTAAGAATAAAGGGAGACAAAGTCGATTTTGTAAAACTGGGTTGTTGGTTAGAATCACTGCATATAAAGCGTATGGCCCAACTAGAAGGTAGTATTTTAATCACAATATTTAACTTCAATAAAGAAGAAATTCCATTTGTAATCCAAATTGAGCCAGCTGCTGTAATCCAAATTGAGCCAGCTGCCAAGAAACTGACAATTCGGACAGTCAATCATATAGCTATTGATACAGCCAAAGAATGGCATTTCCGTCAAAGCAGAAGCGGATTTGTGAGGAACAACTCGACTGTCTTGCGTCGCAATTTGCGACGAAGTATCAGATACATTGGTTTCGCTCCAATGGAGACAACAAGTAATTTCTTCAATAATTTTGTCCGCTCGTTATCAGAGATTGAAGAATAAAAAATTAATATTTGCAAAAAACATTATCTTATCAGATATCTTCTCTTATCTTTTTATTATCTTTGCAACTATGAATCGATTCATAATTTTAATATTAAGCATATTTCCAACATTAGGGGTTCATTCTCAAAATTCATTAGTGCAGTGTGAAGACACATGCTCGCACATACACGGAATTGATTTGAGCCACTATCAGGGTAATGTGTTTTGGGAAACGGTTGGAGATAACACTAAAATGGCTTATGTTTATCTAAAGGCTACTGAAGGTGGAGATAAAATTGATGACAAATATGAACGAAATATAGATCTCGCTCACAGATATGGACTTAAAGTTGGTTCCTATCATTTTTATAGGCCTAAAATTGAGCAAGGGAAACAGTTGCAGAATTTTATGACACAGTGTCGTCCTGGAGATCAAGACCTTATACCAATGATAGACATAGAGACAAAAAGTGATCTCCCTACTGAAGAGTTTTGTGATTCTCTGTTCAAGTTTCTAAGCTTAGTTGAAGTTGCATACAAACAGAAACCATTGCTATATACCTTTGCCAACTTCTATGACCACTACTTGATGGGAAAGATTGGTGATTACAAACTAATGATAGCCCAATATACAGAACGTGAACCGGTTTTAAAAGATGGTAGTGACTTTATCATGTGGCAATACACAGGAAAAGGTCACATCAATGGCATTAACGGATATGTGGATAAGAGCAGATTTATGGACAGACATAGTTTACGTGAAATCCGATTCAGACACAAATAGATATATATTAAACAATTTGAAAAATTGAAACATTAACAAATATGGCAATTATTAAATGTCCCGAGTGCGGTCATCAGATTAGTGACAAAGCACCTGTTTGCCCCTCTTGTGGGGTTGAAATCGCCAACAAAGTGACAAGATGTCCTCAATGTGGCGAAGTTTATTTCAATGATCATGAGATGTGTCCTAACTGTCACCATGCTACTGTTGCGGCTGGTGTTTCACAGCCGTCAACGCATCCAAAATCCACGACTGTTCATAAGACAGAACACGGATATGTTCCCCCAGTGTCTCCTGTTGCTGAGCAACCGCAGCCTATGACAACCACACCAAAAAGCGAAAATCCAAAGAAAAAAGGTCACGGGGCAATCATTGTATCTTTCATCTTAGCGTTAATAATATGTGCTGGATGTTTCTATTTCTATCGCAATGCAAATAACAGCAAAGAGCAAGAAGCATATGAATATGCCATGAGTAGTAGTGACCCGTTGGTTTTGCAAAGTTTTCTTGACACATACAAGGAAGCATCCGAAGCCCATCGTGATTCAATTCAGTCACACCTCACTCTATTGAAGCAAGTTGACCAAGATTGGACTAATGCAGTAGTAAGTGGTTCCAAGTCTGCATTAGAAGATTATTTGACTAAGCATCCTGACAGTCCGCATAAAATTGAGGCTCAACATAAAATGGATTCTCTAGATTGGTCCCGGGCATCTGCAGAAAACACCCCAGAAGCATATAAGATGTATCTTAATGATCATGCTAACGGTGAACACATAGATGAAGCCAATGATGCTGTCAAAACACTTGATGCTAAAACTGTACAACCAGAGGAAAAGTCAGCAATTAATTCAATATTCAGACATTTCTTTCAAAGCATAAATTCCAAAAATGAGGACGGTATAACTTCTACAGTAAGCAGTTTTCTCACCTCTTTTTTAGGCAAACCCGATGCTACAAAGAGTGACGTAGTCACTTTCATGAATAAGATATACAAAGAAGATATCACAAATATGAACTGGCGCATCAACAATGACTACAAAATAGACAAGAAAGAAGTTGGTGACGGTGACTACGAATACTCCGTACAATTCTCTGCCACGGAGGAGATTGAACGCACAGACCCTGCCAAAGAGAAAGAAGCGAAATACCGTATAAAAGCCAAGGTCGGTCCTGATGGGAAAATTACCGAATTTAATATGACTAAAATAATAGAATAGAGAAATTATAATCTGCGCATATCTTGCCAATCACTTGGGGTATGTGCAGATTTTAGTTTAATCAAACAAGAAAGATCAACGATATAAGAATTTATCCCATAAGTTCAACATAGAAGTGCAAACTCACTGAAGTGTAGCGACAGTTCACATCAAGAAGACAAGGGTCGGACTCGCCTCACTGCTTACCAACGACATGGATACGGAACCAGAGAATATTGTGGCAATCTACCGCAAGAGATGAGAAATA
>OBMA010001346.1_pt1 | contig 15005 bp, 17 predicted proteins | sample 1539141 | NCBI WGS metagenome assembly OBMA01 (sample SAMEA3991484, study PRJEB22521) | metagenome | biome: anthropogenic terrestrial biome; feature: sewage plant; material: raw primary sludge | place: Sweden | collected 2012-09-26 | reverse complement strand
TGAGGTTTTGACAATCTTTTTGCGGCAAAAGCCAGAGTGCGCATGGCCTGAGCCTGAAAGCCGCATAATTGCTTTTTCACGTAGTCTGTTTCCTCATCACTCATTCCCTCACAGTGCTTCATCACTATCTCAGGTGCACCCTTCATAATGAGCCACCGTTCGTCACCGATAGCGGCTATAGTAGCCATAAATTTACGTTCTGTCGAGAAAGGCATCTGGTCGATAATCTCAGCCTCGGAACGTATCGTACGATAATCCTTCCCCTTGCTGTTGAGCCATAATAGGAGGGCTATCTCAGTAGGATTTCCTATGCCTTTCTTATCGTCGTTATCATCGAGATATGCCGTGGTGTTGAGTGCCAGTGAGCGATAGAACATCTCTTCGTCATCCGTTGCCATATCCATCTCTGCCACTTCCATCCGGTTTTGTGTCAACGTTCCTGTCTTGTCTGTACAGATCACAGTCACCGCACCCATCGTTTCGCACGCATGGAGCTTGCGCACCAGGTTGTTGCTCTTCAGCATACGGCGCATGTTGAGAGCCAGACTCAGCGTTACGGCCATCGGCAGACCCTCCGGCACTGCCATAGCGATAAGTGTCACCGACATCATGAAGTAGTTCAGGATCACGTTCGTCATATAGACCACGTCACCAGAGTTCCACTCGGGGTTGGTGAGAGAGAAATTATAGAAGTCGTGAATGCTGAAGATTAGGAATGTTGCAATGGCTAGGATAGACCCAATTTTACTGATTAGTTTGGCCAGACGGGCGAGTTGGCTGTTGAGAGGTGTCACCACCTTTGTCTCTTCGGTCGATCGTTTTGCCACGGTCCCTATCTCTGTCTTATCTCCTATGGCGTTTACCACCATCATACCGCTTCCGTCCATGACCATAGAACTTCTCAATATATGGTCAGCAGCGTAGGTCGCTTCCATATCATTGAATGCCGGATCGGTTGTTTTATGCACCATCGGCTCTCCCGTGAGTGACGATTCGTCTATCTGGAGTCCGATAGCTTTGATCAGACGTCCGTCGGCAGGCACCTCATCGCCCGGTTCCAGCAGCACGGTATCACCCATCACCACTTCGCATCGTGGTATCAGGCAAACCTTATTGTTACGTTTTACTTTTACCAGCAAGTCATCGTTTACCGAGTTGAGTACCTGGAACTTTTTTGCAGCATCGCATTCGAAGTAGAATCCAACTCCTGTGGCAAGAAAAACTGCTAGAAAAATTCCGATGGACTCGGCGAAATCTTTTTCAATAAAAGCCAGAATCAGTGAAAGAAAGGCGGCTATTAAGAGGATTCTGATAATAGGGTCATTAAACTTTTCCAGATAAAGGCTCAGTAATGATTTCTTCTCAGGAGGGGTAAGTGTGTTCGAACCGTACTTAGCTCTACTGTCGGATACTTCCGCATCAGTAAGTCCTTTCATTTGTTTCTGGACAATAGGAGAATCATTTATCATAAAATAAATTTGTATAAGGGCGACAAAGTTAACCAAATTAGATGTACTGACCAAGCTTCGTGCAATTTTTTAGTTTCTTTTTGCATGAAAAATTTGCATATTTCAATTTAAGATTGTAATTTTGCACCCGCAAACGTCCCTATAAGAGACTTAAGCAGGGCTTTTAGCTCAGTTGGTTAGAGCAACAGACTCATAATCTGGAGGTCCAAGGTTCAAGCCCTTGATGGCCCACCTGCAAAAGAAAAGGAAATCTCTGTAAGTTTTTACTTACGGAGATTTTCTTTTTTGTGAATGATTGCCATTATAGCTTGAAAAAATTCATGGCTCATCTGCAAAAAAATGCTGAATAAGAATAAAATCTTCGGATATTCAAACATATTCTTTCTACAGAAAATTTACAAGCGTCTTAGTCCATTTGGGTGATATGAAAAGCCAGAATATCCTGTATTCATCGAAATCGTAGGAAATTTACTATATGCAAATATGTTTGAGTGATAAATTGTTCCAAAGACCTATAAATAAAGGGCTAGACCAAAATTCTTATCACCAAGATTGACTAAGAACCAAAAAGTATCGCATAAATTGTCAAAAAGATGATCATCTAAATGATGACCAGCTTTTTGACATTCGAAGATTTAGTCCTACTTGATAAATTTCCTGCCATTCATGATTACGATACCCTTATAATCATTACCCACGCGTTGACCATTCGTATTATACATGATATTTTTTACAGCAGGAGCTTCTACTAAGGATGATATGCCTGTATCACCTAACCCTACTTCAACTAGTTGGGCATCTGTTTCAGAGATAGCCCCGCTTGTGGCCAGATATGCTGTATGGGGACTTGGAATGTAAGACCGACCATTGCTGGCTGCTAAGCTGAACACCGGTTTTCCTTCATGCTCTCCTAGCTGATAGAAATAAGAACCGCCCGTACCCGCTATCTTGGAATATAAGATGCCTCTTAGCATGTTGTTCGCCGGCATAAAGCCTTCATCAGAAGAGAGTTGGAGCTCAACGTCTCCAGGGGTTCCCTTTAATATAAAGGGAGTTAAAGCCTTTATTATATCGCCAGGCTTATAGACAGAATAATCAACAGTAACTGTTCCTTCGCCTATTGCAGTAACGACACCGATGTTTACGCCTTCAGGCACTATCAACGGAGCACCGCTAAAGTAAGATGCGTAGCCTGTGGCATCAACGTTCACTTTCACACTTTTGGCATTATTGATGCCAATCGAATGATAGTAGGCATTACTGGCACTGCAGGTCAAAGTTATCAAACCAGGCTTGCCAGAATAGTTGAACGTCTCTATCTTTCCATCTTCGCCCTTGGGAGCCTTTGACGACATCTTTCCGACTACAGTACCCTCTGGGTCGGTTATAGTAAATTCTGCCACTCCGTTTACACTCGCTGAATACATGCATGTACCGATAGATATCTCGGCCTCTGGAGCAACATTCAGAATAAGCTGCTGAGAATATGGCCCATGCATATTTCCCCATACGCCGTCTATCAACCTGAAGTTGTCGTGAAGGTTGTCATAATCCTGATTTTCTTTTTCTAATTTATAGTTCCACGACGTGCCGATATCATTAGTCTCCGTCTTGGTCTGATATGCATAATATGCCGTGTCACTTGTAATTAAGTCTTCTTTATAATGATGAGTGCCACCAATGCTTGAAGAGTACCATCCACGGAAGGTGTATCCTTCATCCATATTGGCATTATCTACATTAAAGAAGAAACGGCCGACAGTAGAGTTATCAAATACCGGCTGTGTACCTATCTCTTTTCCTTTGGTGTCGAAGTATGTTACAGTATGCTTCTGAACAGGCTCTGTCTCGGCAGTAATGTCTAACTTATCGAGATACCAGTAAGTCTTTAAACCGTTGCCGGGGAGCACGCGGACTGTCACGCTATCCTTGTCATCAGCATCAGGGAGGGTGATTTTTGCAACATTTGGCACATAAAAATTGCTAGAAGAAGTGTACGTTCCCGCATCATTCCATGATTTTCCGTTATCAACGGAATAGACCACCTCGATATCGGTTACTCCATCATAACATGAAAGTGCCAGTGTTACACCAATTTTATAATACTTCCTAGTAGGAAACTTAGCTTCAAAATAAGCATTGAGCCCCGAACTGAAGTCTGTGCTCGATTTGAGCGCATTTTCCGAGCCGCTTTTTTTGTTCTCCAAACTTAAAACGTGAGATGTGGCAGAAAGCTGTCGGAAGTCGCAATAACGGCTTTTAGCAAAGCATGTCAATGTATAATCCGCCTGATTTCCTACATAGACGTTAGGTTGTATGCTAGGCTGATAGTTGTTAAACCAAATAGGGGCGATAGCCTTCCAGTCTACAGCATTGGGAACATAGGTAATAACTTTTCCTTCGGTGATTTGGTCGTAACCAGATTCGAAGTCCCATGTTGCAAGAGTTGTTGCTGCTTTCGTCTGTCCTATTAACGATAAAAGCAAAATTAATACGATAAGTTTTAGTTTTTTCATAATTCTGATTTTTAATAAAAATGATTATATGGTTAAATTCATTGCCGCATTAGTTAAACCTAAGAAAAGAAAGAATGCAATTTTTTTCATCGTAGTATTGTTACGATTTATTGGTCGCAAAAATAGAAAGACTTGTTGATTCAAACAAATGTTTTACACTCTATTTCTACCATTGACGGGATTATACCCCGTATTTGATTCGATAATCCTCTTCTGCATTTTCTTCAACTATTAGGATGTTTTTCAATAAAGTGCACACTTTAAAACCACAATCACATTTAACACTGTCATACATTCGGAATGCTTATGATTTTCTCTAGAGTGTTGTATCTGGCAAAATCCTTAGATTGGTCGAGTTTTCAGCCTGCGCACTTAATCTACAATTAATAAGAGATCTTTCCCATTGTAGTTGATTAGTACCAAGTATCCATTACTCCAAATTTCTGAAGATCCTAAGATCGGAATAATGCAGCTTCTGCTTTCATTTGTATAAAGTTGACTCATAGAATCAACATGTATATAGAAGCATCACAGTAAGATTAGAGATCCATATCCATCAGTTAGTCTGAACCCACCCGAAAGCATATCAGGTCTGACGCATTAGAAAATCTATTTTTTCCATTTTGAGTCCAAAAGCTAAATCATGAAATTTTCATCCCATCCTGCAAGTTTCCTTTTCATTTTAAGACTACCTTTTCTTGTGCCGTTTTTGATCTGTGTAACTGTTATTTTGCTGATAATAGAGAAATTATGTGCTGCATTTTTGATTTTTCCTGTGCTTTCCTAATTATAAGGTGACATCATGCCGTTTTATAACTGATATTTTAGATTAATTTGGCCCTAAGTAACCTTATACCCGCTTTGTTGTACATTTGTCTTTTGAACAATTTATCACTCAAACAAATTTGCATATAGTAAATTTCCTACGATTTCGATGAATACAGGATATTCTGGCTTTTCATATCACAAAATTGACTAAGAACCAAAATCGTATATATAAAACACTCCGACTTACTGATAAGCCCTTGATGGGCCACATTTGAAAAAGCAACTTACGTTTTTTGTAAGTTGCTTTTTTATTTCTGTGATGACATTCAAATATTCATACTTTATAGAAATATTTACTTCTTTAACGATGAATTATTCTGAGCAAACTATTATAAGTACAAGCTTTCTTCGAAGAAGTGTAGTTTGTCGTGACAATATTTGAATATTTAAAAGAGAGAATGTTTTTCTAAATGGTAAAATTCTCTTCTAATATATTTGGATAAACTATTTTAAAGGTTTTGTCTAGTAACGTCCTGTCAAAAAAACAAATTTGAACCTTGTCTATCCTTGATAATATAGTTTTCTCTCCCGGGAAAAATATATTAATACAATCCTTACTGATCTTATTATTCGGGTCTGGCCATACCCGTATCGCCTTATAATTAAAATTGCCAGTTTCTTTGAGATAAGATAATATGAACGGAAAACTAACTTTATTAATTTTCCACTTTTCCTTAATAAGTTCTGCACACCTTACTAAATCATCCATTTTAGAAAGATCAGCTAATGTGTCAAATAGAAGATCAGATTGTTGATCGTAGGTTGTTTTACACACTATATAACGCTTACCTTTAGAGGAATAGGTACATTCCCCCCACCATTTAGCATCTTCTTCTCGAGTATCCCAAAAATAATACCCTTCACCTAACCAAGGCACTTTTATTCCTTTTTTAAGAGACCCTTTTTCATCATAGAGGGAACAATAGTATGGACCGTTATTTATTACTTCTTCATAATTCCCGCGATCTTCCAATGTTTGGTAGATACTCGTCATTTTCATGGAAGATTATTTACTTATGGTATTCTGCTTTAATACTGATGTTAGTCCCGTGAGATTAATTGTAGGTAAAACAATTGGAGGAACATTTGCTTGCAATGAAATTGTACTGACAAAGGCTCTAACATAAGGAAAGAGAATAGCCAAGCTATTAGGGTAGAAAAACTCAGGTATATCAGATACACTTATTGGATCTTTGAATTTGAAGGTAGCGATACAATCTACCACAATAACCTCTTTTTCAGTTTCTTCATAGACTACTTTAACTTCAAAAAACAATATAAATTCTCCTGTTGAAGGATTATATTCTCCTTTGGGGTCGAATGAAATATTCAGATTTGGATTTTCTGGAATGTTGAAGTCTAAGGATGCTTTCGTAAAATGATAAGATATTAAACGAAATGCTGCAGAATCTATATTCATAATTAAGCTGCTAAATAATATCCCCCACTAGAATCAAATACATCATCTTTCTTTGTAGGAGTAACTGATACAGAAGAAAAAACTTGGATATTGAAACCATAGTATTCTTTTACTCTTTTAGCATAAGAAACAACGTCTGGACCAAGCTCATTTAAATGTTTAAGTTCGTTCCAATTATGGTCAAGAATATCTTTAGGGGTTTTCTCAAAATATTCTTTTAAGCTGTCTAGAAGGCTGCCCATTGTTATTAATTATTTGGTTCAATGTTATTTTAGTTTGCAAATATATAAAAAAAATATCAATCAACCTAATTTTTCAATCGTTAATTAGCTTTATTTATATATTAGTTTCCTGTTTCAATGTCTATATTATGATACTGAATTAGGGTCTAAATAGATAAAAAGGAATTACATATTTTGAAATGGTAAGTACTCTCATAAAGTCCAAGGTTCAAGCCCTTGATAGCTCACTTGCAAAAGAAAAATCCTCATCCGAAATTGTGCCAGTGAGGATTTTTCAGTTTATGACAGTAAGACTCGTTTTAGTATTGTTGTCATTGATTATATTTTTATCTTGTATCCTATTGTCATCATGATCACGTTGTTCTTTGATTTCCATGAAGCATATTTATTGGTGTTGGTCAATCCTACATCATAGCGCAGATCGAGTACTACTTTCTGATATTTATACGATATTCCGACTGGAATAGATAAGTCCAATTTATTGTAAATCATGCCATTACTGTTATATCTTTGTGTGGAAGTTTCAGTCACGTCTTCATATTTTGAGTATGTGCTGATCAGATATCCAAGCTGTAAACCTCCCTTAATTGCAAGATTCTTATAAACATAAAGGTTTATCATCAATGGCATGATGATATAGTGCATGTGTTCTTTATAGTTTTTGAATACTTCCTTGGGAGTATGGCTTACTTCAAGATCGTCGTATCTGTACCCCTGAATGCTGTACATCAGACCTCCGGAATAGCTCACTCCTTTAGACCATTGATATTCCATTTCAGCTCCAATCACCAGCCCTGTTTTGCGTTTGGAATTGATAGAAGAGGCATCTTCTGCTGCCGATGTGTAAAGACTGTTGTTTGTTATGTTAGATCTGTTAATACCTATTCTCGGATAGATAGAGACCTTTCCCACTTCACTCTGTGCTGATATGGAAAGAGCAGTCATCAGAAAAGCTGATACTAATAAAATGTTTTTCGTCATATTATTTTATGTTTTATTTTAATAACGGATGGCATACCTGTTTATTTCATCATTTTGTATTAAAAAAGGAATTATCACCACAAAGCTGATTTTTTATAGATATCCGTGCAGTATTTTTATTCATTCCACATTTATGTTATTGAATCGCGGTTCAGAATCGAATAACAAATGTAAAATTTAAAATCGAAAATGAACAAAACAATTTTTGGACTTTGCCTGATGGCAGGTCTCTCTTTGAGCTTCGGCTCATGCTCATCAGATAATGATGACGATAATATTGACGTTAATGTAAAACCCTCAGGCAACTGGTATACCACCAGTGGTTTCAGCGGGGTGCAGTTGATGACCTATAATATCAACAGTAAGGACTCCAACGTCTGTGTGATAACCGTAGAGGATTCTACCAAGAATGATACGGTATATACGATGATTGGCGGTGTCAGTTCCTTCAAGACACCTGTAACTACGGTCACCTTTCCCTCGTCAACAGACGGTCCCCAGAAAGCCACTCTTACGTATAAAGGCAACCAGCTTGCCGTACAGATTACCGGCGGGAAGACGAAAATAAACGATTTCACCGTATTAAAAACACCTTCTCAACTCTATTCTGTAGGTGGATTCTGGAGCGCATCAGGCTGCACAGCCTACTTTAAGAGACGTGCCGCTCAGACCACAGCGCGTATCTCAATAACTGCCGACAGCAAGACCGTCACATACAGCGGTACTTATGTTTACGACAAGGCTACAAGCAAGGGTACATTTACAAGTACAGACAAGAAGACAACCATGACATTCAGCGTATCCATCGATAGCAAAACGAATATCTCCACCTTGTCTTTGGTCAACGGAACAACTACTTATCAGTTGAAAAGATAAGAATCTAGTTTTTTTTTGGTTAAGAAGAGTCAGGGTAGAGCAATCATCAGTTCTGCCCTGATTTCATTTTATCCCCTGACCAGTTTGTCCAACAGTCCGTTGCAGGCATCCTCCAGCAGCTCTATCACCAGTTCAAAGTCTTTGTCGCCCCCGTAATAAGGATCGGGAATAGTCTTGTAACGTGGATGATTCCTCAGATAATCCGCCATGCAGACCACCTTTTTCATGTCCTCCCCGTTGCGTGCCCTGTCTGTCACGTCCGCGTAGTTCTCATGATCCATCACTGCGATATAGTCAAACCGGTCAAAGTCCTCCGCTTTGAATTGCCGTGCGCGGCTGTCGAATGTATATCCGTGCTGTGCTCCGTGTCGTCTCATCCGCTGGTCGGGCAGTTGTCCCACGTGCCACGAGCCTATTCCTGCCGAGTCTATCCGGAACCTGTCACCCATTCCCCTTTCGTCCACTATCTTTTTCATGATTCCCTCAGCCGCCGGAGAGCGACAAATGTTGCCCAGACAGATGAAAAGGAGTGAAATCTCGTTATCTTTGTTTTTATTTGTCATCATGATTGAATATTATTTTGAATATATTTATTCTATTGACTCATTGTAGTATAACTTAAACTTTACTTAGAAACTCACAGAATAAGCCCCAAGCCTACCGTCAACAGGATGCAAAGATATACATTTTCGAATAAACAACTGTCCCTAATCCCTAAAAATATATAGCCTAGTCTCTATCCTGTTTCTCAATAAAATGATACTGTGAAGCATACAAAATTTTAAAAATTAATATCTCAAACACAAATAAATCGAGGATAACGTTACTTTTTTCTCTATTTTTATTCATCCGTAATGATTTTTCTTTAACTTTGCATTTTCGGTTTAACCCAAATGTATGATGAGAAAGATCAAAAACAAAACCTTTGTCAAAACAAAAATAGCAATATGATAACAAAGGAAGAAGCTATAGAACTGTTGAAGAGCAATGAAACTTATCGAATAGAACGCACCATATCAACAGGCAACATGGATAAGTTTCAGGAGGCTATCTGTGCTTTTGCCAATGATTTGCCGGATAGCAGAAAGTGTGGCTACCTGTTGATCGGTGCAAACGATGATGGGAGTCTGTCGGGGTTGAAAGTAGACGATGCCTTACTGAAAAAGATTTCGAGTATACGTTCCGATGGCAATATCCTGCCGTTACCTGTCATGAGTGTGGAGCGATTTGAATTTCCTGAAGGCGACTTATTGGTCACTGAAGTCTCTCCCTCGTTGATACCTCCGGTACGCTATCGTGGAAGAGTCTTTGTCCGTGTCGGGCCAAGAAGAGATATTGCCAGTGAGTCCGAAGAACGAATCTTAACAGAACGTCGTACCGCATATATGGCCACTTTCGATGCAACGCCATGTATTGGTGCAACGATTGATGATTTGGATTTAGAATATATCAAAGAGAAGTATCTGCCATCAGTGGTCGATCCGGAGATATTGGCCGAAGACAGCAGAGACCTCAAGGAACAGTTGGCTTCTGTACGTCTTTATGATCGCACTCACGACTGTCCTACGTCACCCAACGGCCTGTACCGGTTACTCTCTTTCGGGAGAAGACCGTGGTCAACTATCCTAATGCAGCTTTACGTGAGCTGTTGATGAATGCCACTATGCACCGCGACTATCAATCTAACATGCCCATCCGTCTTTATCAGTTCGATGATCATGTCGAGATTATGAATGCGGGTGGTCTTTATGGAGAGGCACGTCCGGAGAACTTCCCTACAGTGAACGATTATCGAAATCCTGTTGTGGCAGAAGCCATGAAAGCCATGAAGTATGTCAACATGTTCAATCAGGGTGTCAAGCGAGTACAAAATCTTCTCAAGGATAATGGCAATCAAGAGGCCGAGTTTGATATATCCAAATTGACTGTCTTCTGCGTAAATGTATTTTCAAATGAAGAGGATACATTTGAAGAAAAGTCCCAAGATGATCTGGAAAAAGTGAATCAGGACCTAGAACCTTCATATAAAACTACTAATATAAACAAAAAAAGTTCAGAGAAAAGTTCAGAGAAAAGTTCAGAGAAGATCTTAAGGTATATTGCAAAGAACCCGAAAATCACAATCTCAGAATTAGCTTCTGAGATTGGCATATCCGAAAGGGCTATTTCGAAGAATCTAGATAAACTGCGTGATAAAAGTATCCGTCGAGTAGGTCCCGATAAAGGTGGTCATTGGGAGATAATCGAATCATAAGACATAATATGTTCTGTAAATACATGAAGTTTAACCGCAGCATTATTTACGATAATCCCAAGGGTGAGTCGGAAGAACATCTGGGCATTAGGATTAGCAAGGATGGTTGTGGACGTTGTCAGGATAATATTTGGGTGGAGCGCTTATAACGTACGATCAAGCAGAAATATATCGGTAGAGACTGTGACTGGACTTCGTACCTGAAATCCATGAGTCTATCAAGTTCTATAACTACAATCTATTACACTAAAGTCTGGACAACCTCATTCCGAAAATGGAATATGAGGTTGTTGTACAAGAAAAATACAAAAAGCTTTTTTAGGCAGAAAACAAGTCTTTTTGTTCAGGTAGTGATTTTGATTTAAGAAAATTGTAATATCTTAAATATTCAGAATCTGATTCCCTTTCGCTTGATATTATTTTATTTTTAATAATAGAGAATAAATCTATTCGCATAAGAATATCCTTGTTTATTATTCTTTTAGCATCGGGTGAAGCAAGTGAATTTATAAAATTCAGCACATTATGGTCGTTAAGAAGTTCCAATGTTGTTTTTGCGTCATCATAATTATCAAAACCTAGAAGATAACAAGTATCATCAAGCATTACAGGTTTTTCTTTAATAGGAACAACCATTGAAAACTTTATTTGTTTATATAGACTTGAAACAACAATTTTATACTTTTCAAAAGAATATTTTCCTATTCCGAAAATACAAAAACGTGGCCTGTTCTTATAAATACTGCTACCTCTGTTGTCGAGCATATTCGCGTGATCCATAAGATATTTGTATGTTTTTGGAGCTGTATTCTTTAGTCCTGATGTCTCTTCCGATGTGTGATGCTGAGTAATAATTACATATTTCCGTACTTTTGATATTATATTGTCTTTTATATCCGAACTTTTAACCAGTGGATAGACGCACTTTTCCTCAATGTCTGCTATTTCTCCCTGTCCGTTTATGTATTTTCCTTCATCATTTATAGTTAATTCCATTATTTTTGAGCAGTCGTGCTTTACGCCGGACCACCATGTCAGTTGTGAGCATCCGTCAATTTCGTTGAAACTATTGTTATAATTATCAATATTGGCAACAAATTTGTCCCCAATCCATCCGAAGGTATGAAGATGCTTTAGTGTGTAGATGTCTTTTACACTACAAACGTAGGATGCCGGTTTCCCAATTGTGGCGTATACTAAGGATGCCGCAACAGATACGTTAAATTCTTTTTTAGAATCAAAACAATATTGATTAATATTGTTCAGAGGCATTGTCTCTTTCTTTTGCTCGTAGATAAGGTTTTTAATAACAGAATTCTTCACAAGCATTGCAAGGACAGCATTCTCTTGATAGAAATATTTTATCAATTTTGTGCAGATATATTCCGCAATGTCAAAGTTTCCCTTGCCTGTAATGGCATTGAGCCCCTTTTCTTTTTTGAAGTTTGATTTGGCAGGAATGTTGTTGCTTTCCAGGCAACTAAGCTTGCTGTTGGTCACCCATGGTGGGTTTCCCAGTATCATCAGCATCCGTCCATCAAGGCTATTCTTTATATCCTTAAAGTCAAAATCAAAAAAATTACTGTTGTATAAATGTATTCTTACGTTATTCTTAATTTTTCCTTCTGTCTGAAGACTTTCTATTCTGGCTTCGAGTTGTTCCACGTATGACTTGTTGATCTCAATACCGTACACGTCTTCAATAGTATCGAACGTCATTAGAGCGGCAATGATAAAGTTGCCGACACCGCAAGTCGGTTCTAACAATACTTTAGGAGACAGTCCTTTTTCTTTCAGAATCTTACAGGTTAGCAGCGCAAGGTCCAGATTAGTCTGCCAATCCCCATATTCTTCTTTGGAAATTGTGCAATTGGCATGCCGATCTATATGGTTATTGTTCATATTTTATGATTGATGTTATTCCTTCAATACTCTCTTTTAAATCAACGATTCTCTTATACTGAAGTCTCCATTGCAAGGCATTTGATATTGTCAGATAGCCTATTTCAGGTGGACTGTTAAGGATATCTCTGGCAATGTTCATGATAGTCACTTCGTCACCGGGTAATTTGTGATCAGTCAGATATGCAAAGATATCATCTTCATTTCCTGAATTGTTTATGATCTCTCTTAATCCTGTTGTCATCTGGAAATCTCCCGTTCTCTTACTTTCTATAAAAGTGCATGAAACAAACTTGAGTTTACCTTTTCTTTGGGCATTATCGTCATGCTTTTCATAGACGAAAACAATCAGATTATACCCCAGGCCATATATTTTCTGCTTGCTGTCAGAATATGGACAACTCGATTGGGGCTGTTTGATAGATGTTACTTTGATGTCCGTATTGATTGAAGGCAAATCCAATCCGTTAGCCGAACTGCCAACAGTCATATCATATTTACCGGAAAGGTAATCGCGAAACAGGTGTTCTATATATGTTCCTACGGCTTTACCGTCGGTCACGCCGAAAAGCTCCGTTCTATATATGTCACTTTCTTGATTGCAGAAATCTTGTGCACTTGTTATTATATTTTGTATTGATAGTTTTTCCATTATTTTCTTGTTTTGATTTTAATTGCAAAGTTAATTATTATTTCTGATATCATCAGACAATTATCTTTTTATTTCATCGTCATACTCATCAGCACCTTATACCAGGCGTAGATATCCTTAGCCTGCACCTCGAAGGCGGGGTAGGCCGGATTCACTGAGACACAGCGGACGGTGGCTGGATCTGAAGAGGGGAAGATGTTCTTGATCACCACGCCGGAGGCGGTATCGAGAACGTAGGTCTTGCCCCAGTCGATGAAGGCACGGTCGTCGATGCGCTTCACAAGGACGCGGCTGCCGTTGACGTACTCCGGCGTCATGCTGTCGCCCGTGATGGGGATCACCATTTCGGCGTCGGGGATGGGCGTGAAGATACGTTCGCAGTCATAGTCATTCACCTGGGCGATGAAGTCGTTCAGGCGGCCGGCCTGCGCACTCACCGGAAGCACCGGAATCATCTTGCCACAGGGGTGGCAGCGGTCGTCGTGAAGAGAGTCCGCCTGCGAGCCCGAGGTCATTTCGCCCTCGCCGGTGAGGAGCCAGCGGGAGTTGAGCTGCGGAAACTCACGCTCTATCGAGAGCAACACGTCCGTGCCGATGCCCCGGCTGATGTTCCGAATATATGATTCGCTCACACCGATCTGCCGCTGGAAACCGCTCACTGTCAACCCCTCGCTCTTGATAAACTGCATCAACCGATCTTTCATGTCCATTGTTTTTACTTATTTTAACGTAAGAAATATACCGAATTATTTCTCTATGTCGTAAGAAAGCTATACTTTTGTCATCGAATTCTATCGATATTCATCTCGATAACCCCTGATGAACGTCGCAAAGTTACGATTTAAGGTTGTATTCAGGGTAGTTTTCTACTATATTTTATACTTTAATAACATAATACCATAACAGATGGAAAGAAAAAGATTGAGATTCAGAGAAAGTTTTGTGTTCTACAGCGACTTCTTCGAGACCCTTTTCGCCCTCCCCGATAGCGAGTGCGTCAAGGTTCTACGGGCCATACGTGAGTATATGCACGGTGGCGACTACCCCTTGGAGGGTGCCGCCGAGGTGGCTTTTATTCCCATCCGCCAGACGATGGACCGTGACAACGAGAAGTTTGAGAAGGTGTGCGAGCAGCGCAGCATTGCCGGCAAGCGCAGCAGCGAGATGAGACGCCGACAGGGCGACATCCATACGCCGGCAACAAATGTTGATTCCGTTGGACAATGCTCAGCAAACGCAACTGAGTATGAGAGTGAGACTGTGAATGAGAGTGAGCATGAGGAGGAGAATGAGCATGAGGATGTTCTCCTGACGCTCTCTCCTGACGATAGTTCAGGACTGCCCTCGGCGCAGACCCTGCCACAGTTTAGTGCCGTGATGCGCGGTTTCAATACCGCCTTTGCAGGCCGACTGCCGCAGGTCAAGCAGATGAGCACCGGCCGCCGTAAGGCCGTGAAGGCCAGACTGGAAGAGAACGGTGTGCAGTCGCTCACCGTGGTGATGAAGAACGTGAGCGAATCACAGTTCCTGCAGGGCAAGAACGACCACGGATGGCGTGCCGACTTCGACTGGATCTTCCGTCCCGCCAATTATCTTAAAATACTCGAGGGTAACTATAACAACAATCAGAATTATGCAACAGATCAACAAGACCATAAACAGTGTGCTAACGAATATGCGCTCCGCCAGTTTGCAGAAGCCCGACGCAACCGCAGTGTGCAGGGATAGCACCGGACGAGAGACAGTATCGCTGCCGCAGACGTCGTGGACGTCAAGATGGAAGAGTCCTGCCGACGTGGAACGCTCCTTCTCGCCCCAGCACTGGGCTTACGCTGCTGCTCATGTCACCCGCGCCTACACTGCCC